>Ga0247837_1002430_pt1 | contig 35287 bp, 35 predicted proteins | sample LaCtaG_2_FD_187115 | JGI IMG/M metagenome (GOLD analysis project Ga0247837, IMG submission 187115) | Freshwater microbial communities from meromictic Lake La Cruz, Castile-La Mancha, Spain - LaCruzMarch2015_14.5m | ecosystem: Environmental > Aquatic > Freshwater > Lake | place: Spain: Castile-La...
AGGATCGCCATCGAGATCACTTCATCGCCTTCTTCCAGGCGGATGCCGCGCACGCCGTCGCTGTCGCGGCCCTTGAACATGCGCACTTCCTCGCCGATGAGGAAGCGGATGCACTGGCCTTGCGCCGTCGTCAGAAGCACGTCGTCTTGCGGTGACGCCACCGCCACCGAGACAATCTGATCGCCCTCATCGAGCTTCATCGCAATCTTGCCGTTGCGGTTGATGCTTTCGAAATCAGTGAGCGAATTGCGCCGGACATTGCCCGAGCGCGTGGCGAACATGAGTTCGAGGCTCGACCAGGTTTCTGCATCCTCCGGCAGCAGCAAGATCGAGGTGATCGTCTCGCCATCGGTGAGCGGCAACAGGTTCACGAGCGCCTTGCCCTGTGCTTGCGGCGTGGCGAGCGGCAGGCGCCAGACTTTCATGCGGTAACACATGCCGCGCGATGAGAAGAACAGCACCGGCGTGTGCGTCGATGTCGAGAACATCTGCGTGACGAAATCTTCATCGCGCGTGGTCATGCCCGAGCGGCCCTTGCCGCCGCGCCGCTGCGCCCGGTAGGCCGAAAGCGGCACGCGCTTGATGTAGCCCTTGTGCGAAACGGTGACGACCATCTCTTCGCGCTGGATGAGGTCTTCGTCTTCAACTTCGCCTTCGATGTCGACGATCTCGGTCTTGCGCGGCGTTGCGAATTCTTCGCGGATGCCGGTCAATTCGCCCTTGACGATGTCGATGATGCGCGAGCGCGACGACAGGATCGCCAGATACTCTTTAATTTCGGCGGCAATCTTGGTGAGTTCATCGGCGATTTCTTCACGGCCCAGAGCCGTCAGGCGGGCAAGACGCAATTCGAGGATGGCCTTGGCTTGCTCTTCCGACAGCTTGTAGGTGCCGTCAGCCAACAATCCATAACGCGGATCGGCAATAAGCTCGATCAGCGGGGCCATGTCCTTGGCGGGCCAGTCGCGCGCCATCAATTCGTCTTTGGCAACCGCTGGCGAGGGCGAGAAGCGAATGAGCTTGATCACTTCGTCGATATTGGCAACCGCTATCGCGAGGCCGACCAACACATGAGCCCGGTCGCGGCACTTGGTGAGCAGATACTTGGTGCGCTTGGTAACGACCTCTTGCCTGAAGGCGGTGAACGCCTGCACCATATCCTTCAGGTTCAACTGCTCGGGCCGGCCGCCGTTGATCGCCAGCATGTTGGCGCCAAACGTCGTTTGCAGGTCAGAGAAGCGCCACAACTGATTGAGCACAACATCGGCAATCGCGTCGCGCTTCAACTCGATGACGATGCGCATGCCTTCGCGGTTGCTCTCGTCCCACAAGTCGGAGACGCCCCCGAGCTTCTTCTCGCGCACCATATCGGCGATCTTTTCGATCAGCGTGCGCTTGTTGACCTGATACGGAATGGCCGTGACGATGAGCGCTTCGCGGTCCTTGCGCAGGTTCTCTACATGCACCTTGGCGCGCATGATGATCGAGCCGCGGCCCTTGTGATAGGCCGAGAGAATGCCGCCCCGGCCGAGGATCAGTCCGCCGGTGGGAAAATCGGGTCCCTGCACGATCTGACACAACTCGTCGATGGTGATCGCCGGGTTGTCGAGTTCAGCGGTACACGCGTCGATGATTTCGCCAAGGTTGTGCGGGGGAATGTTGGTCGCCATGCCGACGGCGATGCCGCCCGCGCCATTGACGAGCAGGTTCGGGAACTTCGCCGGCAAAACCGACGGCTCCATCAAGCGGTCGTCGTAGTTGGGTTTGAAGTCGACTGTTTCCTTGTCGAGATCGTCGAGCAAGTTGATGGCGACTTTGGTCAGGCGGCTCTCAGTGTAGCGTTCGGCCGCTGGCGGATCGCCGTCGACGGAGCCGAAGTTGCCCTGGCCATCGACCAGCGGCACACGCATCGAGAAATCTTGCGCCAGACGCACGAGCGCGTCGTAAATTGCGAGGTTACCGTGCGGATGGTAGTCGCCCATCACTTCGCCGACGACCTTGGCCGACTTGATGTGCTTTTTGGGCGGCGTGAGGCCGAGTTGGTTCATCGCGTACAGAATGCGGCGATGCACGGGCTTCAAGCCATCGCGCACATCGGGCAGCGCGCGCGAGACAATCACGCTCATAGCGTACTCAAGGTACGACTTTTTCATCTCGTCGGAGATGTTGACCGGACGGATGTCGCTTGGGCCTGAGGGGCCTGGGGTGTCGCTTTGGTCTGCCAAAAGAGAAATGTCCTGTCGGTGTGGCGGGTCAATGCCCAAACGGTTCGCGACTTAGGAGCGAGACCGGATGAGCGCTGTTGGCACGTGAAATGTGACCCCGATCGGAACGCTATCAGACAGCGGATCGGCGCGGTCACTTTTGAACAGTCTCATGTTACTGCATTTTGCTCTGAAAGGGCAACAAATTGAGGCGTTTTCCGTTGTTTTTCCCCTGCCCGAAAGCATCTGAAATCGCTACAGAATCTCATCCAGTAAGAAGCCGGGCTTATCCTGTTGGCGTGGTGTCACAGTGGGCTTCTCACGGGCGCCCGACTTGCACTTGACACACAGAAGCCCTATGTCGCGGACACTGTGCTGCGCCGCCCGAAGAAGGCGCTCACACACCGGATTAGGTCCAGCAACAGGGCGGGCCACCGGAGCGAACGAGGACCCAGGCACCTATGCAAAATCTCTCCACCCCGGCCCGTCTGATGCGAGCCCAGCTTCTTCCCGTCGCGGCCGCGCTGTCGCTCGCCGCCTTCGCCTCTCACGCTGCCGCCGAGGAAACACCGATTCCCGCCGGCGTATTCACCAACGCCCAGTCGGCGGATCAGTATCTGGCAACGGATCAGCTGATTGGTGCGAAAGTGCATGGCCCCGATGGCAAGATCATCGGCGACATCGAAGACTTGGTGATCAACGATTACAATCTTGTCACGGCGGTCGTTATGGGCACGGGCGGCTTCCTCGGCGTTGCCGAGAAGAAAGTTGGCGTCAATGTTCAGGCGCTGAAGTTCGAAGAAAAGGACGGCAAAGTCGTGATTTCGCTGCCGCAGGCAACACCCGAAGTGTTGGCCGCAGCTGAAGCCTACAAGCGCACGCAGCCCAAGAAGTCCCTGCTCCAGCGGGCCAAAGAAAAGGCTCAGGAAATGACCGACAAGGCAGCCGCGAGCGCCAAGGCGGCTGCCGATGGTGCCAAGCCGGCGCTCGAGAACGCTGCTGAAAAGTCGCTCGAAGCCTACGAGAAGGCCAAGCAAGCAGCCCAGCCCACGATCGATGCAGCCAAGGAAGCCGTCAACAGCGCTGTTGATCAGGCCACGAAAGCACTCGACGGGGCCACAACCCCCACCGCTCCGGCTCCTGCGGCTCCCGCTGCTCCCGCGCCATAACTGGCAGCGGCGCGGCATGGCTCAATGCGAAACCCCGCCTCACAGGCGGGGTTTTGTTTTTTGTCGAGGGGTTGTCTGTAACGTGCAGCGCCGCGCAGCTACTTCGACTTGGCCGCAGCCTTCTTGCCTGGCCCGCTACCTCCAGCCGGCTTGGTGGCAGGCTTGGCAGCGGCAATGCCCTGCCCCGGCTTCACATCCGGCCAGATGACATGCAATGCCTTCGTGGCGAGCGGGCTCAATGCCGAACCGTCGGCCTCAATGTATGACTTCATGGTGGCGCGCATGCGCGGTTCCCAGTAGCGCTTGATGTGACTCGACATTTCCGCAACCGCACGGTCTTCGCCCTGGATTTCGAGGTTCTTGGCGATCTGGTTCGCCATCATAACGAGTCTATCGGCTGGATTGGCGTGCATGGCGAGCCTCTGTTTCAGGAGTGGGGCCGGATCCGGCCGGAATTGATTGCGCCCCGGCGACGCGGTGCGGATGGGTAAAAATTTCAAAACCATCGGCGCGCGCCACGGCAATCAGTGTGATGCCGGCGGTTTCGGCCGTGCGAATGGCCAACGCCGTTGGCGCCGAGACTGCAACGATAATCTGTGCGCCGAGCTTTGCTGCCTTTTGCACCATCTCGACCGAAACGCGGCTCGTCAGTAAGACAAAACCTGTGCTCACCTCGGACCCTCGGCGCAACAGAGCACCCACGAGTTTGTCGAGGGCGTTGTGGCGTCCGACATCTTCCCGCACGAGAACCACATCCGATGAGGGTTCGAAGTAGGCCGCGGCATGAACGGCGCGCGTGCGGATGTTCAGCGTTTGCGCGGGCGCAAGCGCGGCCAAGGCGCGGTGAACATCGTCGCGGGAAATGACCAAACCATCGGGCACTGCTGGCGGCACGGGCACGGCTGCAGCCAGGCTCTCAACGCCGCACAGGCCGCACCCCGTCGGACCGGCCAGCGCGCGGCGGCGGTGGGCAATCTGCTGGCCCGCTTCCGGCACCAGCCACATGCGGGCCTCGATGCCGTCTGCCTGCTCAACGATGGTCAGTTCGGTGATGTCTGAGGGAGAAACGATCTGGCCTTCGGTGAAGCTGAAGCCAATGGCAAAATCTTCAAGATCGGCTGGCGTTGCCATCATCACCGCTTGCGTCGTGCCATCATAAACCAGCGCCACGGGCACTTCTTCCGGTACTGCGCGCAGCGTCTCTAAGCTGGCACTTGCGCCAACCTTCGAGGACGGAACGGTGCGCACGGGTGCGGTCATGGGGGTTAGTCGTCTGCTCTCTAAATCAAAATTGCGAAGAAGAAGCTGTCAACAGTGCCATCTCCTCTCCCCATCGCACCCGTGGTGCGAATGGGGAGAGGGTTAGGGTGAGGGGCGACATCCACACGAGCAAGCGTCTGCCCCTCACCCCAACCCTCTCCCCGTTCCGGCGACGCGCCGGACGGGGAGAGGAGGAAGTGGCCGTACCACCCAATCTTCACTCTGCCGGTTCCGGCACGGCGATACGGCGGCTGTTATCTGCGAACTCTTCGTACTTCTTCTGATAGTCGGTCGGGCCGTTCGACGGTGACACTTGCACCGCCGTCACCTTGAACTCGGGGCAGTTGGTCGCCCAGTCAGAGAAGTCGGTGGTGATGACATTCGCCTGCGTCAGCGGATGGTGGAAGGTTGTGTAGACGACTCCCGCCGCAACGCGGTCGGTGATGAGCCCACGCAAAGCGGTTTCGCCTGCGCGCGAGCGCACCGTGACCCAGTCGCCATCCTTGACACCGCGCTGTTCGGCATCATGCGGATTGATTTCCAGACGGTCTTCCTCATGCCACACGACGTTCGCAGTGCGCCGGGTCTGAGCACCGACATTGTACTGTGACAGGATGCGGCCGGTGGTGAGGATCAGCGGGAAGCGCGCGCCCGTGCGCTCGTCGGTCGGCACATACTCCGTGAGCATGAACCGGCCCTTGCCGCGCGTGAACTCCTCGGTGTGCATGACCGGGAAGCCATCGGGATGCTGCTCGTTGCACGGCCACTGAACAGAACCGAGTTCTTCCAGCTTGGCAAAGCTGACGCCCGTGAACGTGGGCGTCAATTCAGCAATCTCATCGAGAATTTCGCCAGCGTGCGTGTAGTTCCACTTGAGACCCATCTTCTGGGCGATCAACTGGGTCACTTCCCAATCGGCATAGCCGTTCTTCGGCGACATCACCCGCGAGACGCGTTGGATGCGGCGCTCGGCGTTGGTGAAAGTACCGTCCTTTTCAAGGAACGTCGAGCCGGGCAGGAACACGTGCGCGTAGTTGGCGGTTTCATTCAGGAACAGATCCTGGACCACAACGCAATCCATCGCCGCAAGGCCAGCCGAGACATGATGGGTGTCAGGGTCGGACTGCAGAATGTCTTCGCCGCAGATGTAGATGCCCTTGAAGGTGCCCTCGACGGCGGCATCCAGCATGTTGGGGATGCGCAGGCCGGGCTCGGGATCGATTTTGCAGTTCCAAGCCTTCTCGAACATGGCCCGCGCGCCAGCATCCGAAACATGCCGGTACGCCGTCAATTCGTGCGGGAACGAGCCCATGTCACAGGCGCCCTGCACGTTGTTCTGACCGCGCAAGGGGTTCACGCCGACGCCGGAACGGCCGATGTTGCCCGTCGCCATGGCGAGGTTGGCAATCGCCATCACGGTCGAGGAACCCTGGCTGTGCTCGGTGACACCGAGCCCATAGTAGATCGCAGCATTGCCGCCGGTTGCAAACAGGCGGGCAGCCTTGCGCACGTCGTCTGCCTTGACGCCCGTGTACTTTTCAAGAGCTTCCGGCGAGTTGCTGTCTTGACCGACGAATTCAGCCCATTCTTGGAACTCGTTCCAATCGCAGCGATGGCGCACAAAGCTCTCGTTGACGAGCTTTTCTTTCACGATGACATGCGCCATCGACGTCAACAGCGCGACGTTCGTGCCCGGCTGCAGCGGCAAATGGTAGTCGGCCTCGACGTGCGGCGTGCGCACCAAATCGATGCGGCGCGGATCGGCGACAATCAGCTTGGCGCCTTCACGCAGGCGGCGCTTCATGCGCGAGGCAAACACCGGATGGCCGTCTGTCGGGTTGGCGCCGATGACGAAAATCACATCGCACTGCTCGACCGAGTCGAAATCTTGGGTGCCAGCGCTTTCGCCGAAGGTGGTCTTGAGGCCGTAACCCGTCGGCGAGTGGCAAACGCGGGCGCAGGTATCGACGTTGTTGACGCCCAAGCCCTGGCGGATCAGCTTTTGCACGACGAAAATGTCTTCGTTGGTGCAACGCGACGACGTGATGCCGCCAACCGAGCCTTTGCCGTAGGCATTTTGAATGCGTGTGAACTCGGAGGCAACGCGCGAGATGGCTTCATCCCACGTCGTCTCACGCCAAGGATCGGTGATCTTATCGCGCACCATCGGTTTGGTGATGCGGTCGCGGTGTGTTGCATACCCGTAAGCAAAGCGGCCCTTGACGCAGGAGTGGCCGCGGTTGGCCTTGCCATCTTTCCAAGGCACCATGCGCACCACTTCTTCGCCGCGCATTTCAGCCTTGAAGGAACAGCCCACGCCGCAGTAGGCGCAGGTCGTGATCGCAGAGTGCTCGGGCTGGCCGATGTCGATCAGCGACTTTTCAGAAAGCGTTGCGGTCGGGCAGGCTTGCACGCAAGCGCCGCACGAGACGCATTCCGAATTGAGGAAACTCTCGTCCATGCCAGCCGAAACGCGGCTTTCGAAGCCGCGGCCGGAAATCGTCAGCGCAAACGTGCCCTGTACTTCTTCGCACGCGCGCACGCAGCGATTGCAGACGATGCACTTGGCGGGATCGTATGTGAAATAGGGGTTGCTTTCGTCTTTGGCGAGGAAGGCGTTATTGGGCTTGCCGTCCTGTTTGGCGAAGACATGGTTTTCGCCTTCGTTGCCATAGCGCACATCGCGCAGGCCCACGGCGCCAGCCATATCTTCCAGTTCGCAATCGCCGTTGGCGGCGCACGTCAAGCAGTCGAGCGGGTGATCGGAGATGTAGAGCTCCATCACGCCCTTGCGCAGCGCCTTGAGGCGCGGCGTCTGGGTTTTGACGGAAATGCCGGGGGCAACGGGCGTTGTACATGAGGCTGGCGTGCCGTTGCGGCCTTCGATTTCGACAAGGCACAAGCGGCACGAGCCGAAGCTATCCAGCATGTCCGTAGCGCACAGCTTGGGAATGGCGGTTCCCATCTCCATGGCGGCGCGCATGATCGAAGTGCCTTCGGGCACCGAAACCTCAACGCCGTCGATGGTCAGCGTGACCATGTTTTCCGACTTCGATGCCGGTGTACCGTAGTCAATTTCTTTGATGAGTGTCAGCGGCTTCATGGGTCAATCCTCACTCAGCGGCATCGGCGAATTTCTTCGCCGGCCGGCCAAAATCTTGCGGGAAGTGCTTCAGTGCGCTCATAACTGGATAGGGTGTGAAGCCTCCCAACGCGCACAGCGAGCCGAATTTCATGGTGTTGCAGAGATCTTCCATGATGGCGATGTTCGCCTCGACGTTCTGGCCATTGAGAATCTTGTCAACTGTTTCCCGGCCACGCACGGCACCAATGCGGCAGGGTGTGCATTTTCCGCAGCTTTCGATGGCGCAGAAATCAAACGCAAAGCGCGCCATCTTGCCCATTTCTGCTGTCTCGTCGAATACGACAACGCCGCCGTGGCCGATCAACCCATCCCTAGCCGCGAAGGCCTCATAGTCGAATGGCGTGTCAAACAGTTGACGCGGGAAATACGCGCCGAGCGGCCCGCCAACCTGAACGGCCTTTACGGGCCGGCCAGACAGCGTGCCGCCGCCGATGGCATCGACCAACTCGCCGAGCGTGATGCCGAAGGCCACTTCAAACAATCCGCCATGCTTCAAATTGCCAGCAAGCTGAATGGGCATCGTGCCGCGCGAACGGCCCATGCCGTAGTTGGCATACGCCTCGGAACCTTCCGTCAGAATGTAGGGAACAGCGGCGAGAGACAGCACGTTGTTGATAATGGTGGGCTGATCAAACAAGCCCTTGTGGGCGGGCAGTGGCGGCTTGGCGCGTACGAGGCCACGCTTGCCCTCGAGGCTTTCGAGAAGCGACGTTTCTTCGCCGCACACGTAAGCGCCAGCCCCCATGCGCACTTCGAGATCGAATGCGCGCTTTGATCCCGCCACGTTGGCGCCGAGGTATCCGGCCGCCTTGGCGGCAGCAATCGCCTCGTTGAGCGCGATTTCAGCGTGCGGGTATTCCGAACGCAAATAGATGTAGCCTTTGGTGGCCCCAACCGCGAGGCCGGCAATCGTCATGCCTTCGATCAAAACGAAGGGGTCGCCTTCCATGATCATGCGGTCGGCAAAGGTGCCGCTGTCGCCTTCGTCGGCGTTGCAGACGATATACTTCTGTTGGCCCATCGGCGTGTCGTGGACCGTGCGCCACTTGATGCCCGTCGGGAAGCCCGCGCCGCCGCGCCCACGCAAGCCCGACTTCTGCACCACATCGACGATTTCGATCGGCTTCAGCTTAACGGCGTTTTCGAGGCCCTTATAGCCGTCGTGCGCTTTGTAGTCGGCAAGCGACACCGGATCGGTGATGCCGCACCGTGCAAACGTCAGGCGGGTCTGCTTCTTGAAGAACGGGATCTCTTCGACGAGACCAACCGCCTTGCCGTGTTTGATGTCCTTGGGTGCAGTCTTGCCAGCAAGCGCCTTGACCAGTGCTTCGGCATCTTCGGGTTCGGCGGGGCCAAAGCCGTAACGCGCGCCGTTCGCATCTTCGATTTCGACAAGCGGCTCGAGCCACAGCATGCCGCGCGAGCCGTTACGCACGATTGTGATGCTGGCCTTATGCTTTTTTGCAGCGGCCGTCAGGCTTGCAACCACCTCATCGGCGCCACAGGCGATAGCTGCCGCATCGCGCGGGACAAATACGCGGATCGCTGTCATGCGCCGGCTTCCTTCAACAGAGCGTCGAGCTTCTTTTGCGTCAAACGGCCAACAAGCTTGCCGTCGAGCATGGCCGACGGCGCCGTGGCGCACAGTCCGAGACAGTAAATTGGCTCGAGCGTGACGCGGCCATCGGCACTGGTGTTGCCGCATTCAACGCCCAAGCGATCTTCCGCGTGTTTGACGAGGCTTTCGCAGCCCATCGACTGGCAGGCCTCTGCGCGGCACAGCTTCAAGACGTGCTTGCCCGGAACCTGGCGCCGGAAGTCATGGTAAAATGTCACAACGCCGTGGACTTCCGCCCGCGACAGGTTGAGTGCGTGGGCGATGACCGGGACTGCCGCTTCGGGCACGTGCCCGAATGCGTGATTTACGGCATGCAATATCGGCATGAGCGGCCCTTCCAGGCTCTGGTGCTCAGCAACAATGGCGCGGGTCCGCTCCGCGCTCCATGGCTCGAAACGAGATTCGGCAAGGCTCATTGAATGGGCGCTCCTGGCAGATTTCTGCGACAACATGCCCGAGTCATGCCTATGCAATCAATAAAGCTGTTTCGTTTGACGATAGAAAAACCAAATCGACAGCATAATTCTATTTAAAACAACCACTTAAGGTCATTTTCAAGCCCATTTTTAGAGCCCGCCCGAGCGCAGCTTTCGCCGCGCCTCAGGGCTGCGCAATGGAGCCACCTTCCCGCTCCTTCTCCAGCTTGCGCGCGCAAGCCAGGAAAGCCGAAACCGTCGGCGGATGCGGCTCGCGGCTTTTCAGGATCAATCCGATCTGATGGGTGACGGTCGGCTCGACCAGAGCAATACTTTTAAGTTGCATGGGCGGCTCAAATCGCGGCCCTGCCCCCAGCGCGGCAATCGTCGCCCACTCGCCCGAGCGCACATGGACGTGCAGCATCATCATCGAGTTGCTTTCGAACGTCGGATAAACTTGGCGGCCAGACTCGGCTAAGTGCCTGTCTATGATGCGCCGGTTCTGCATGTCCTTGGTCAACAAGCACAGCGGCAGGCTGGCTGCCTCCGCCCATGTGATGGTGTCGCGCGCGGCCAGCGGGCTTTCCGGCGAGACCAGCAGCGCATAGCGCTCTTCGTAAAGTTGCACGATCTGGAAGCGCTGCAGAGGCTCTGTGTCGACATACGAAATGCCGACATCAATTTCGATGTCGTCGAGTTTCGACAGGATGGCGTCGGAAGCCAGTGACAGGACCGAGAGAGAAACACCAACATGCTTTGCCCTGAACCGCAGCGACAGATCGGGCACGAACGGCAGCGCCGTAGGAATGACACCGAGACGCAAATGCCCGCTGAGGCCTAGTTTAAGCGCGCTGATTTCCTGGCGCATCGTGCGCGCATCGCCAACGATGCGCCGCGCCCAATCTAAAATCCGCTCACCCTCCGGCGTAAAGCCGATAAATCGAGAGCCACGCTCGACGATGAGAACGCCCAAGTTTTCTTCCAGGCTCTTCAACGATGCCGACAACGTCGGCTGACTGACGCCACAGGCCTCGGCGGCGCGGCCAAAATGGCGCTCGCGCGACAAGGCCAACAGAAACTCGAGCTTATCGATCATACTGGACTATAGGACAGCTCTACGGCGGCGCAACCGGCGCGCTACCTATTCATCAACAAATACGCAGCATAGAGCAAGGTGATGGAGAGCACGACGCGCAGCAGCCAATCGGGAATGCGCCCCGTGAGCCGCGACCCGATAAGAATCCCCGGCACCGATCCAGCAAGTAGAGCGGCCAGCAGCGTCACATCGAGATTTCCAAGACCAGCGTGCCCTAGCCCGGAGACAAGCGTGAGCGGTACGGCGTGAACGATGTCTGTACCCACCACCCGGCGCGCCAGAAGCATCGGATAGAGACCCGTCAAAACGGCCACACCGATAGCGCCAGCACCCACTGACGTCAGCGCCACCATGGCTCCCAAAACGAGACCGAACACCAGCGTGCCGATTTTCCGGGGAGGCATGTCTTCGGCAGCATCGTCCTCACTGGGGTGAACCTTGCGCAGGAGCGGCAGCAACGCGATTGCGACGGCGCTGAACACCAGCGCTACGGCCAGCACCTTGCGAATTGCAGCAGCGAGCAAGTGCGTATCGGCTTGCGAAAAATAGAGCCAAGCTACAACGAGAGAAGCGCCGGGCAGGCTTCCGATAGCAAGCCAGCCGAGTATCGGCCAGTTAACGTTCCCCAGCCGGTGATGACGCAGCGCAGCACTCGCCTTGGTGATCGATGCAAACAGCAAATCCGTGCCAACGGCGATTGCTGGTGGAAAGCCAAAGCCAATGAGCATCGGTGTGGTCAACGAGCCCGCGCCGACACCGGTGATGCCGATCAGAAAGCCAATGAGAAAGCCCCCGCCGACAATCAGATGCAAGTTCGCCGTTATGAGATCCATGAACGCGGGGCCTAGACTCTCAAAAGGGAGTTCGGCAAGGCGTCTGGTGGCCGAGTCGACTGTTGTGAAGTATGCAATGTCATAAGAAGGCTTTCAAGATTGTCCTCAAACTCAATAGCACAATGACGATGCCAACAACGATCATCAAGACTTTAGCGGGCAAATGCTTGGTGATGAGGGCTGCCAACGGTGCAGCAATGACGCCGCCGATGATCAGGCCGGTGATAATTGGCCAGAGTTCAAGTCCGATCGTGAAGAAGAACGTAATGGAGATCGACAGTGTAACGAAGAACTCCGCCAAATTCACTGAGCCAATCGCATAACGCGGCGTCGTACCTTGGCCAAGGAGCGTCGAAGTGACGATGGGGCCCCAGCCACCGCCGCCGATGGCATCGACCAAACCACCAAAAAAGCCGAGCGGAGCGATGTTGGCTGGTGGCTCATCAATAAACGAATGTTTGCGGTGGACCGCCTTGTAGATAATAAACAATCCGAGCAACAGCAGGTAAGCACTGATATAGGGCTTGAACAGTTCGCCCGGCACGTTGGAGAGCACATAGGCGCCAATTATGCCGCCCAGAACTCCCGGCACTGCCAGGCGCCACAGAAGACGGCGATCGACATTGCCCAACTTCCAATGCGAGGCTCCCGAGGCAGCCGTCGTAAACGTCTCGGCGGCATGAACGCACGCACTTGCGGTCGCTGGCGGCAGCCCCATGCTCAAGAGAACAGACGTTGACGTCAGGCCGTACGCCATGCCGATGGCCCCGTCGACCATCTGCGCAGCAAAACCCACGAGCACATAGAGATAAAATTCATCGGGCATTTCAAAAGTACTCGCTGACGGATTTGTGGCATGTTGGCGCAAACACGGCGACGCTCGTCAGATCGAATAGTCTTGCGGGCTCTCGATTTCGACCGCCACACCAGCCCCTCGCAAGATGAGCGCGACTTCGTTGGCTCGGCGCCGGAACTCGGCTTCGCCGTCTCCGCTCGACAGGTTCCGCAGGTCGGAGCACAAGCCGCGTTCGAGCATCGCGCGTGTAAGAATGAACGTATCAGCGCCTGCTTTCGCGACAGCCGCGCTCACTTCCGTCACCACACCGCCGGCAATCGATGCGCCGGTGACGGCATCGACCAGCATGAAACTGCCGGTTTCGGGCGCATCCGCGAAGGTATCGATTGCAGCGCCGCGGCCGAGCGCAATATGGGCGAGCGCAATGTCGTTGACCCCGCACACTGAAGAGGGGTTAGACGCCAGCGTCTCGAGGTCGAGCAGCGCTCGGATTTCTAAATTCGAAACCGGAATGAGATCGGTTGCCGTGCGCAGAAGGTAAGCACCGCGCGGATCGTAGGGCGTTTCATTCAGCCACACGAGTTTCGTCTCTAAGCTGCGCGCAATGGCTGGCGTGTTATCGGCCTTCGACATCACGGCGCCGCGTGCCACGTCAAGATCGGTGTCGAGCTGGATGGCAACAGCTTGCCCGGTGCCCGCTTCCGTCAGATCGCCATCCATTGTGGCAATGCGCAAGACCTTGGCGCTGCGCTTCGACAGCGCGTCAACCAGCGTTTCCCCAACGCGCACCGATCCGGAACTGACCGTGCCAGCAAGCGCGCGGAAATCGTTGCGGATGTCGCGCAGAACGGTTTGGACCGGAAAGCGGAACGGGCCCGCAGAATCCGTGACCCGGCTCGGCAGACTTTCGAGATGCGCCAACAGCGTCGGGCCTGTGTACCAAGGCATTTGCTTTGACGGCTCGGCGACGTTGTCGCCTGAAACCGCCGAGACCGGTATGGCAATCGCTTCCCAGAATCCAAAGCGCCATGACAGCGAGCGGAAATCGGCCTCTATCTGGCGGAAGCGCTCTTCTGACCAATTGGCGAGATCCATTTTATTTACGGCGAGTACGACGCGCTTGACACCGACGAGATCGAGAATGGCGGCGTGGCGGCGTGTTTGCCGCTTGATGCCGTGACGCGCATCGATCAGCATGATCGCGACATCTGCGTGGCTGGCGCCAGAGGCCATGTTGCGCGTGTACTGTTCATGGCCGGGGCTGTCGATGACCACGAAGCGGCGCGTTTCGGTATCGAAATAGCGCCAGGCGATGTCGATGGTGATGCCCTGCTCGCGTTCGGCGACGAGGCCATCCATCAGCAAGCTGAAATCCGGATTGCCGCCGTCGACCTTTTTGCCCTTCTGAAGGGTTTCGCGCTGGTCGTCGTAGAGATCGGTGGCATCCCACAACAGACGGCCGATAAGGGTTGACTTACCATCATCGACAGAGCCGCAGGTCAACACGCGGATCATACCTGTGAGTTCGGGGGCGACGGCCGCCACTACAGCGCTGACGGGAGACGCCGCCGCTGGCACAACTGCGGTCGTGTGTGCGGCTTTCTTTGCAGGTTGCGCGGTCATCAGAAGTACCCTTCCTGCTTTTTCTTTTCCATGGCGCCAGCCTGATCGTGGTCGATCAAGCGGCCTTGCCGTTCCGATGTGCGCGCGCCCAGCGTCTCAGCGACCACGCTCTCCAAATCGGTTGCATCAGATTCGACCGCCGCCGTGAGCGGATAGCAGCCCAGCGTGCGGAAGCGGATCATGCGTTCGGTGACCACTTCGCCCGGCTGCACTTTCATGCGGTCGTCATCGAGCATCAGCAATTGGCCGTTGCGCACAACCGTCGGACGTTTGGCGGCCATGTACAAAGGAACCACGTCGAGCTTTTCACGCAGAATGTAGCGCCATACGTCGCGCTCGGTCCAATTGGAGAGCGGAAACACGCGCACGGATTCACCAGCACCCAGACGGCCGTTGAGAAGGCGCCACATCTCAGGGCGCTGGCGGCGTGGATCCCAGCGGTGCCCTTCAGCGCGAAACGAGAAGACCCGCTCCTTGGCACGGCTCGCCTCTTCGTCGCGGCGCGCGCCCCCGAAAGCTGCATCAAAGCCGTACTTATCGAGCCCAGCCTTCAACGGCAGTGTTTTCATCACTTCCGTGTAGACCGATGGCGAATGATCGAACGGATTGACGCCTTTGGCGATGCCGTCCTGATTGGTTTCAACGATCAGGTCGAGGTCGAAGTCGCGCACTGTTTTGTCGCGAAACGCAATCATCTCGCGGAACTTCCAGGTCGTATCGACATGGAACACCGGGAACGGCAAGCGGCCTGGCCAGAACGCTTTGCGCGCCAGATGCAGAAGGACGGTAGAATCTTTGCCGATGGAATAGAGCAGCACGGGCTTGCGGAATTGCGCTGCGGCTTCACGGAAGATGTGAATGCTCTCTGCTTCCAACAGGTCGAGATGCGAAATGGCCGCTGTCATTCTGCGGGGTCCTTTTGTTTCATTTGACCAGCCTGCGCGGGGCGATTGTGCAGCCCGCACTCCTTGCCGTCTTCATTTTCCCACCACCAGCGGCCGGCCCGCACATCTTCTCCGGGGCGGATGGCGCGGGTGCATGGCTGACAACCGATTGAGGGAAAGCCCTGAGCATGCAGTTTGTTGACGGGAACGGCGTTGTCTTTGACGTATTCCTCGAGTTGCTCCAGACTCCAATCGGCGATTGGATTTAGCTTTACGAGTTTGAGGCGATCATCCCATGCGGCGAATGGAACCTCAGACCGCTCTGCAGACTGATCGCGCCGCAGCCCGGTGATCCACCCCCCAGCGCCCGCCAACGCCCGGTTGAGAGGTTGCACTTTGCGCACGTCGCAACATGCTTTCCTATTCTCGATTGCCAGCCGGAAGCCCATAATTCCATCACGCGCCACCAAGTCTTCCACAGCTTTGGCCTCGGGGAAGACCACGCGGATTTTAAGACCATAACGCATTTCACTCTCGGCCAGCGTCTCCAGCGTCTCGGGAAAGTGGCGGCCGGTATCGAGTGTGAACACATCAATGTTCACGCCCGCTGTTTCGTGAGCTTGCGCAATGGCGTGCAAAACGGCCTGGTCTTCAATTCCAAGGCTCGTTGAGAACGCGATGCGCCCCGGCACGGCCATGGCGATCGCTACGATCCGCTCGGTCAGCGTGGCAAGATCCGGCAACACGGCGGCGAGCGCTGCCGCTTTGTCAGCGGGAGACGAAGATTTCACCTTGGTGGTGGCTGTCTGTCGTGCCGCCGGGATGGACTTTGTTTTCACGGATTTCGTCATCTGGTTCTCCCCGCCCCTACCTAATGAAAAATCGTTGCTCTTAGAAGGGGTCACGCCAAATAAGAATAGAATTTTGTTCTCATGACGTGGTGCTGCAGGAAAATTTTACTATTCCTGGGCGATTGCGCATGTTTGTTCCCCTGCCCCTGTGCCGGACCCCAACCACGCCACCGCTCCTTGGGCCGCCTTCACGCCCGTCGCAAAGCAGGCTTGCAGCAGATAGCCGCCCGTTGGCGCGTCCCAATCGAGCATTTCGCCAGCTAAAAACACGCCTGGGCGGACACGCAGCATCAGGTTTTCATCCAGCGCGTCGAACGGCACGCCACCTGAGGAAGAAATGGCCCGTTCGAGCCCGGCAAGTCCCGTTACCGTTACGGGTACTGCTTTGATCAATTCGGCGCGCTGCATCTGATCGGCTGGCAGCGGGCCGCCTGTCGCTTCGTGCAGAAGCGCTATAGAGACTGGCGTCAATTTCAGGGCTTTACGCAGAAACGTTGCCATCGATTGCCGCCCGCGAAAGCCCGAAAGGCGGGTCTTGATCTGCTCGTGGGTCTCATCGGGCCTGAGATCAATCGTAAGTGGTATTGTTTCGTTCTTCTGCAAAGCCTCACGGAACGAACGCGCCAAGGCGTAGATCGCGCCGCCTTCCATCCCATCGCGCGTGATGATGGCTTCGCCGCGCCGGGTTTCACCGCCACAGGTCAGCGCAATCCGCTTCAACGGCTCGCCAGCGAAACGGCTTTTCATCAATGCCGACCACGCAATCCGCACCCCACAGTTCGAGGGCTCGAATGGAGCCACGGCCACACCGGTAGCCTGCAGAATGCTGCGCCACTGGCCCGTCGAGCCCAACCGCGGCCAGCTTGCGCCTCCGAGCGCCAAAACAACGGCGTCCGCTTTGACACATTCCTCAATGCCGCCGGGCCCGGAGAATAAGAGAGCGCCAGAGCGATCCCAGCCGAGCCAGCGCTGGTGCGTGCGGATGACGACGCCCGCGTCACTCAAGCGCCCCAACCAGGCGCGCAGCAGCGGTGATGACTTGAAGCTCTTTGGAAAGACACGTCCGCTTGACCCGGCAAATGTCTCCTGACTGAGCCCCTCACACCACGCCACCACTTGGGCAGGCGGAAAGTGCTCGATTGCAGCGCTCAGCGGGGCCGCGGCCTGTCCATACCGGGTGAGAAAAGTATGTAGGGGCTCCGTGTGTGTGAGGTTCAAGCCGCCCCGGCCCGCCATCAAAAACTTGCGGCCAACCGAGGGCATCTGATCGAATACGGTCACCGCATGGCCACTCGCGGCCAGCACCTCGGCTGCCATCAGCCCGGCCGGCCCGGCACCAACAACGACGCACGTGCGCTGGCCGCCCCGCGCGGGCACACCCATCACCACGAACCCGTATTGGCCATCGACGCCCACGGCTCCTGCCGCTTGAGCGCGACGCCCTTTTGTAAGAGCTCGATGGAAATCCCATCCGGCGAGCGCACGAACGCCATCGACCCATCGCGCGGCGGACGGTTGATGACGACGCCGCCCTCCATCAGCTTCTGGCAGGTTGCATAGATATCTTGGGTTTCAAAGGCGAGGTGACCAAAGTTTCGAGCCCCGGAATAAACCTCAGGGTCCCAGTTATAGGTCAACTCCAGCAACGGCGCCCTTTCCGCGGCCGCACGCGTCTCATCTGCGGGAGCAGCCAGAAATATAAGCGTAAATCGTCCGGGCGGATTATCGACACGGCGCATCTCTTTCAGGCCGAGAAGACCGCAGTAAAATTGCAGGCTGGCGTCTATGTTGCTAATCCGCACCATCGCGTGAAGGAAGCGCATCGATTTTGACCCCTCTGACAGTCTTGTGACACGACGCGGCATACCCCATCGCCGCCCTTCGCGCACACGTCAAAATGCCCGCAACTTCTCGGCAGCCTAGAAGGTCAAGGGGGGTACAGGCCGGAAAACCCGCCGGACTTATGCGACAATTTTGTAAAACTCAGCCATAGGCTGTGGACCAATACTGAATTCTTACTTTGAGCAATATAGCCACTTGCTCTCACAACCATCAGAGTAAGTTCAATAATGCCCGCCACACATTGGCGGCCACAAAACAACTTCTGCGATCTTCGCCAACGCACGCATTCACGGCCACCCTGCGTAGAAATTATTTTTGCGGTTTGCGGCCGGCGCCATCAATCGGCTGAATTTTCTGCCACTTAGACCCCGTCGATAATGTGGATGACCGAACCCGTCCGATCGTGGGGTCAAATCTCAAAAAAACAAGTCTGGCAGCGCCGGTCCGGGATGGGTATCTTAACCTTGTCGTGTCGATTCGAAACGCCGGGCGGTGAGGGCTGAACGGCGAGTATGTCGGATTTGTACGGAGTCGCAAAATCGTAGCAATAGTAAGCGGGGTATTGAAGTTATGGGGGATTCTCAGTCACCACCGGATTTTCCGGATTTGCAGGCCGAAGCAGAAGCTGCAGCGGCTGGAGAAGGTGTCGAGGTCATTGAGATCGCAGGCGCGATCAAGTGGTTTGACATCAGCAAAGGTTATGGGTTCATCGTTCCTGATAACGGATTGGGCGATGTTCTCTTACACGTGACGTGCCTTCGAGCGGGTGGACACCAGACGGCCTATGAAGGCGCCCGTGTTCATTGCCAAGTTCTGAAGCGGCCCAAGGGCATGCAGGCATTCCGCATCCTATCGATGGATGAGAGTACCGCAATTCACCCGTCGCTTCTACCACAACGTACGCACGTTCACGTGCAGCCGGAAAGCGACTGGGAGCGGGCCACAGTTAAGTGGTTCAACCGGGTTCGTGGATTTGGGTTTCTCTCACGCGGTGAGGGCACTGCGGACATCTTCGTTCATATGGAAACGCTTCGGCGTTTCGGCTTCACTGAACTGAGACCCGGTCAGATGGTCAATGTCCGCTGGGGTTTCGGTAGCAAGGGCTGCATGGCAGCCGAGCTGCGCCCGGATGGGGCGTTCTCAGTGACCGCTCAACACTAGCCATTTTCCATGGCAGCGCAAAACAATTTCAGCAGGGCTGCCCTTTGGGCGGCCCTGTTCTGTATTCTGGGGGCAATTTTGGTTTGGTTCGCCGTGATGAGGCCCGCCAGCGAGCCGAATGCGACGGCCGTGACGGCAGGCAGCCGCGAACCGCTCATCATCGAGACCCGCACCGGCAAAAAAGAATTTGGCATAGAGGTCGCCCGCACCCCTGATCAACAAGCGCTCGGCCTCATGTACCGCACCGCGCTACCCGATACGCAGGGCATGCTGTTCCCGCACGAGGACGAGCGTGAGGTAACCATGTGGATGCGCAACACATTCATCCCGCTCGATATGCTGTTCATCCGCCGCGACGGCGTCATCCATCGCATTGAGGCCAACACCGTACCCATGTCCGAGCGCATTATAGCGTCGGGTGGCCCTGTTGCAGGCGTTCTCGAACTTGCCGGCGGCGCAGCTAACCGGCTTGGCATTGCCACCGGCGACACCGTGCGTCACCCGTTTTTTAAGGCAGCGCCCTAAGAATTGCTGCACTCATGCTTGGAAAATCGCAACGGCGCTTGACCTAGACGCTGCGACGCGTCACAGCTTGCCGCTGATGTCGGGGTGTAGCTCAGCCTGGTAGAGCACCTGCTTTGGGAGCAGGGGGTCGCAGTTTCGAATACTGTCGCCCCGACCACTTTATTCATAAAGTCATAGTTCATCGAGACGGCAGCTTGCTTGATCCTGAAGCCGGCTGCGCGGGCCGTCAGCCAACCGGCCGGCGGCTTAGTTCTTCGGCGAGCGTCTCATAAACGATACGCACCCGGCGGCTGGTGCGCAACTCGCGATGACTGACAAGCCAAACCGGCACAGGTGTGCCCGGCAAGTCTGGCAGCAGACGGACGACACCCGGCATGTCCTGTGCGATTTCTTTCAGCATCATGCAAATGCCGAGGCCACGGCGCACCATTTCCCAAAGCACCACGGAGTTGCCGGAAACAATTCTGAACTGGTCAGCTGAAATCGGAATTCCGGCTTCGTTCAAATGCTCGACGAACTGGCCGACGGGTTCGAACCCCAGCAACTCAACCTGACAAATATCCGCCACCGTGCGCGGCGTGCCGTTTCGGGCAAGCCAGCTTTCAGCAGCGTAAAAATGCGCAGTCATCCCGCCCACGAGGCGCGCGATCAACTCTGGCTCGGTCGGGCGCACGTGGCGGATGGCGATGTCGGCCTCGCGCCGTCTCAAGTCGCTGATCGAGTCTGAGGCGACGATGACGAGCGTGATTTGCGGTGCCTTCTCGCGGATGCGCGCGACGAGCCCCGGCAGCAGATAAGCCGAGACGGCATCCGTGGCACTAATCGTAACCCGGCCTGTCACGTCCTGCGACTTGCCTGCCGCTGCCAGCGTCATGGCATCTGCGGCGGCCACCATGGCTCTGGCGTGCTCCAAAAGGCCAAGCCCTGCGTCCGTCAGGGCGAGCTTCTTGCCGATCCGCTCGAACAACGTGACGCCGAACGCCGCCTCTAGCGCGGCCACCTGGCGCGACAACGTCGGCTGCGTCAGCCCGAGCTTGCGGGCCGCGCCTGAGAGCGAACCGGTCTCTGCCGTGGTGCAGAACGCGCGTGCCTGATTCCAATCCAGCTGATCCATGCATTTTTGTATATTGGTTCTGCCAATTTCAGCAATCGCCCACATCTGTGCATGTGTTAGCAAGTGCGCAAAGGGAGAGCATCATGCTGCAGGCCACAAACGAGGCGCGCTTCTGGGACCGGATCGCGCGCCGATATGCAAACGACACCATCAAGGACATGCCCGGCTATGAGCGCACCCTCGAGCGCACCCGGCAGTTCCTCAGCCCGTCCAGTACCGTGCTTGAAATCGGCTGCGGAACAGGAACAACCGCGTTGCGGCTTGCCCCGTCGGTTGCGCGCATTGTGGCGAGTGATATCTCAAGTGAAATGATCTCAATCGCTCGCGAGAAGGCCGCTGCTCAGGGCTGCGGCAATGCCGTGTTCGAATTGGCGCGGGCTGACGGCAGCCACGGGCCAGAATCCACATACGACGCTGTTCTCGCCTTCAACCTGCTGCACCTGATCGCCGGCCGGCAATCAACTCTCGCGAACATTTCCCGCCAGTTGAAGCCAGGCGGGTTGTTCATTTCAAAGACACCTTGCCTCTCCGAGATGAACCCGTTGATACGAATCGCCGTGCCCGTCATGCGCCTTGCAGGTAAAGCGCCTGTCGTCTCGTTCTTCACGGCAAAGGAGATCGAGGCAGAAATCGCCGGGGCTGGTTTCACCATCACCGCGCGGGAGCGGCATGGGTCTGGCCGGAAAGACAGCCGGATCTTCATCGTCGCTCAGAAACCAGCCGGATAAAAACGGCGGCGGGCACGTCTCCCGGCCGTCTCCTCACTCAGGATCGAACGGCACCGTGCCCTTGGGCGTGCCATCTGCGGCGAAGGTGAGTTTTTCGACCTTAGCCTCGGCCTGTTTCAGCAGCCGGTCGCAATGATCGCGCAGAACTTCGCCGCGCTCATAAATGGCGATGCTCTCTTCCAGCTCGACGTCACCGCGCTCAAGCCGCGAAACAATGCTTTCGAGCTCTTTCAGAGCGCGTTCGAAAGTCATCTCTTTGATGTCGGTGTGCTTCACGGGGGCTTTGATCATCGCGCTGCAAGGGTCCTGATTCGGTGTGTGTCACGATAGCCTCCGCGCCAAGCCCGGAGTATGGCAGAGCGGAGATCTCTCCCCAGGTTTCGAAGGCCACAAACGCAAAAAGCCGGATGCCCGTGGAGCATCCGGCGATTTTTTGTGAGTGGGTTCGCGGCTTAGCAACCGACCGAAACCGTGATCCCAATCGAGGGGATGAACTTCTTGCAGTCGCCGGCCGGAGCCGCATCCACCGTGGCTGCCGTCTCAGCTGTCTTGTCGCCATCAGCGGCAGCCACCACTTCGGTTGTCGCCGGAGCTTCGGTTTCTGTATCCGCAGACACCTGATTTGCAGCGGCTTCAGCCTGTTGGCTGTCGACGCGGGTCAAGAGATTGGCCGTCGAAGGAGCGGCCACATAGGTGCTCTTGCTGTCATCGGTTGTGGAAACGGCTGGTTCTACCGTCTCCGTCGCCGTTTGAACCGGGGCCGTTTGCTGCACTGCGTTGGCGTTGGCAATCGCTGCCTTCTCGCGCTGCTTGATGGCGGCATAGCGCGCCTTTTGTGCGGCTTCAGCCTTGGCTTCGGCGACGGCCTTCTGCCGGGCACGCGCCGTGGCTTCAGCCTTGGCTTCAGCCTGGGCCCGGGCCCGAGTTTGTGCCTTGGCATGAGCCGAAGCCTGAGCCTGCTGCTTGGCACGCGCCTGAGAGCGCGCTTGCTGGCGGGCGTAGGCTTGATTCTTTTGAGCGTTGTGATGCGCAGCGCCAGCCATTGCGCCGACTGCCAGGACGCCGAGACCGATGCCGAGGCCCAAGCCACGGGCGCCTGCTTCGGCCTGCGTGGTAACGGCGAGGCTGCCAGCGGCGAGGACTGCGATGAAAGCGGTTTTGAGGTTCGAGGCCATGGTCGTCTCCTTTTGGGTTCCTGGGTGAGCCGCCATCGGCTCGTCTTGAAGCCAATATGCCCGCAGGCCCGCCCAGCCGCTGTTCCGGCTGGAACAGGGGGCAGAATTCCGCAAAATCTAAATGCTGGTTCAGGCGGCGGCCTGTTGCGGCGGAGCTCCACCAGGGTTTTGTAGGCCTAGGCTGGCAAGAACCCCTTTTATGAATGCCCCAGTCCGCTCCAAAACCTCGCCGCGCTGCCGGTCGACCGTCACCAGATGATAGCTGTCGTCGAGCACAACGAGATCGACCGATCCGCTCAGTTTGGCTTCGAGATAGGTCGCGTTGTTGAGACCGGCATAGTCGTCATCGCGCGGATGCATGATCAAGACCGGCTGGGTAATCTTGTGCAGCACCTTGAGGGCCTCGTTAGCAGCCCAGCGGCGCTCGATCACGGCCCCGCCTGGCGTCACCACCGGAGAGCAACCGGCGCCTGCCATTGCGCTGCGGATAAAATCGCGAAGGCGCGCATCCTTAATGCCGAAATTAGAGGGCGCGGGAAAGCGGAAGAGATCGGCGAGAGGCTTCGTCGGCACGATCGGAAACAGCCGCGCATACCAGGGAATGCTGCGCCCGTTGAGCCACAGAACCGGCGAATAGAGCGCCAATCCCGCCACCTTTTCCGGCAGGTTGGCCGCCAGCAGCAGCGCCAGAACAGCCCCCGTCGACAGCCCGCCGACGACGACCGTATCGCACTCGCCAGCCAGCTCGTTCAGAGCCGTCTCGGCGCTTGCATACCATTCCTGCCACGTCGAGGTTTTGAGATCGGCCGAGCGGCCACCATGACCAGCAAGCTGCGGGCAGAGAACCTTGTAGCCCTGACGCGCGAGCCCATTGGCGATGAAACGCATTTCGACGGGGCTGCCGCTCAGGCCATGAACGAGCAAAACGCCTTCGCGCCCGCTGCCTACGCGATACGACTGATCTTGACTGCACATGCCCGCGCCTCCAGTGGAAATCATGGGGGGACACTACGCAGGCGGAGCGGGGGGCGCTGTTCCGGCGGTGACATGTTGCTTTGTGCGCGGCGACTCTCCTTACGGAGAGCCGGCCGCCGCGCACGGAGAGATGCATTGTGCGTCCCGACTCGGCGCCGTCTTGCTGGCTCGCGGCGACTCCCTTTCAGGGAGCCGGCCGCCGCTCGCGTTTGGAGGCTGTTTGCTTTGTGCGTCCCGACTCCGCCCAATCTCGCGGGCGCGCATCCCCTCTCCCCGTCCTTCACGGGGAGAGGGTTAGGGTGAGGGGCGAGAGCTGGGTGAGGGGCAAGGCTGCTTCAAACAAACAAATGATCGCCGCTGCGGACTAAACGCGTTCGTTCTCCGAATAGGCGCGCGCTGCGCAATCCAGATCAGTTGGCGACACGCTCGCACCCACTTGGAAATGTGTCGAGCCGCGTCGGGCCGCCCGGTCTTGCGGTTTTGCCTTCGTAGTATCGGGAAACCTCGACGACGGGTGCCATCGTGCCGGAAGCTTTGCCGGGAAGGAGCGAAATATTGGCGGCGGCTTTGATCGGCATCGGCGCAGTGCCAGGTTGCAAATCTTGTGCGCAGGTCATAGCGGCACCGTCGTAGGCGCGGTTGTCGGCAGCATCGGCGGGATCGAGGATTTTTTTGATGCAAGCTTCCAGCGCGGCAAGATCAGGCATGGCGGCCGTGGTCTTGTCGTAAGCCTGAATGACGGGTGCTGGCAAATCCGCCTGCACAATTTTCTTGGCTGGGACAGAAAATTCATAACCCGATGCTTTGACGCTCAAAGTTCCTGTGGCGTCGCCCGTGTATGTTACCGTCAGCGATCCGCTATCTGGCCCCACAGCGGGATTTTCCACGGCGCAAGTGATGACGATGGATTCCGCAAAGGCACGTGACGGTCCTGCGCAAATCCCAGATCCGCTGCAGAGAGCAATCGTTGCAAGATGCGAAATCAACCTCAACCGGTGTGTCACGTATTGCCCCCAATTTGACGCTGCAGCACGGCGCGGCGGCGTGCAACCGCAGTTTGGAGGTGAATGCCGTGCGGCCCACACCATCGAGCTACCGGCACGCTTCCAAGGCCTCCCTCAATGCGTGAGCGCCTTGGCGATTTCTTCGGTCATCTTCTTGGCATCGCCCAGCACCATGACCGTGTTCGCATTGTAGAAGAGCGAATTGTCGATACCGGCATAACCCGAGGCGAGAGAGCGCTTGTTGAATAGTACGGTGCCCGCCTTCCAAACTTGCAGCACGGGCATGCCGAAGATGGGCGAGGTCTTGTCGGTTTCAGCCGCCGGGTTCACAACGTCATTGGCGCCGATGACGTAGACGGCATCGGTCTGCGAGAATTCCGAGTTGATGTCTTCCAGCTCGAACACTTCGTCATAGGGCACGTTGGCTTCGGCGAGCAGCACGTTCATGTGCCCCGGCATACGGCCAGCCACGGGGTGAATGGCGTACTTCACTTCGACGCCGGCCTTCTTCAGGTTGTCGGCCATTTCGCGCAGCGCGTGCTGGGCCTGCGCCACCGCCATGCCGTAGCCCGGCACGATGATCACCTTTTGAGCGTTCTGGAGGATGTAGGCGGCATCGTCTGCGCCGCCGAGCTTGACGGGCTTCTGCTCGCCACCGCCGCCCGCCGGACCTGCCGTCTCACCGCCAAAGCCGCCAGCGATAACCGACACGAACGACCGGTTCATACCCTTGCACATGATGTACGACAGGATCGCGCCCGACGAGCCGACCAGCGCGCCCGTGATGATCAGCGCGATGTTGCCGAGTGTGAAGCCAATGCCGGCCGCGGCCCAGCCAGAATACGAGTTCAACATCGACACGACGACCGGCATATCCGCCCCGCCGATGGGGATGATGATGAGCACGCCGAACAGCAGCGCTACAAATGTGATGCCCCAGAAATACCAGGCCCCACCGCCGCTCATGCAGAATTGATAGATCAGCCAGACGAGCAGCAGCAGCAGCGCGCCGTTGATGACATGGCGCATCGGCAACAGGATCGGCTTGCCCGACATTTTGCCCGAGAGCTTGGCGAATGCGATCACCGACCCGGTGAACGTGATGGCGCCGATGGCAGCCCCCAGCGCCATTTCAAAAGCGCTTGCCGGAGCAATGTTACCTTGGGTGCCAATGCCGAACGCTTCCGGCGCATACATCGCGGCGGCGGCCACGAACACGGCGGCAAGGCCGACCAGCGAGTGGAAGCCTGCGACCAGTTCCGGCATCGATGTCATGGGAATTTCGCGCGCCAGCTTGGCACCGACGAACCCGCCGATGCCAAGGCCCGCTGCAATCAAGATCCAGCTGATGATGCCCTGATGACCGAGCGCCAGCGTGGTGAGGATCGCGATCCCCATGCCGATCATGCCGAACAGGTTGCCTTGCCGTGAACTCGCTGGGCTCGATAGGCCGCGCAAAGCCAGAATGAACAGCACGCCTGAGACGAGGTAAAGCAGCGCGGCGGTATTGGCAGACATGGATCAAATCCTCTCAGGGGCAATCTATCGGGAGGCGCACCAGGGCGGCGGCGCTCGGCATATGAGTACGGGGCTCGGAACGGCCATCCGGCAAGAGAGCCCACCGGATGCACATCGCGCGGCGAAGTTCAGACAAGCTTGCGCCATCCGTCACTTCGCCCCGCCCTTCTTCACAGGAGCGTCTTTCTTTTTGTACATCGCTAACATGCGGTTGGTGACCAGGAAGCCGCCGAAGATGTTGACCGAGGCCATCACCAGGGCCAGGAACCCGAACACACGCGAGGCAAAACTGCCAGCCATGATACCGTCGACGCCGACGGCCAACAGTGCGCCGACCACGATCACCGACGAGATAGCGTTGGTGACAGCCATGAGGGGGGTGTGCAGGGCTGGCGTTACGCTCCAGACCACGTAGTAGCCGACGAAGATCGCCATCGCGAACACCATGAGCCGGTAGATCGCGGGATCGACCGTGCCGCCCATGCCTTCAGCCGCAAACGCCGTTTGCGATCCCAAAAGCAGCGCCAGCGTCGCTAACAGCCCCAATTTGAACTTGGTCATTCGAGGTGTCCTCACGCTTTCGGCAGCAGGTTGGGGTGAACGATCTTGCCATCTTTGGCCACCAGCGTGCCCTTGATGATGTCGTCGTCCCAGTTGATTTTGAGCGTCTTTTCCTTCTTGTCGATCATCGTCTCGAGGAAGGCAAAAAGGTTGCGCGCATAAAGCCCAGACGCATTGACCGCGACCGTGCCCGCCAGATTGAGCGGGCCAGCAATCTTGACGCCGTTCACTTCGACGGTCTCGCCCGCCACCGTCGCTTCGGTGTTGCCACCACGTTCGGCTGCAAGATCGACAATGACCGAACCCGGCTTCATGCTCTCGATCATGACGCGTGTGATCAGTTTCGGCGCGGGCCGTCCCGGGATCAGCGCCGTGGTGATCACGATGTCTTGCGTCTTGATATGGTTGGCAACGAGTTCGGCCTGCTTAGCCTGATATTCGGCCGACATTGGCTTGGCGTAACCGGCCGCCGTCTGCGCTTGCTTGAACTCTTCGTCCTCAACCGCAACGAATTTCGCGCCAAGCGATTGGACTTGTTCCTTCGTGGCCGGGCGCACGTCGGTCGCCGTTACCACGGCCCCCATGCGGCGCGCTGTGGCGATGGCCTGCAGTCCGGCAACGCCAACGCCCATGATAAAGATTTTAGCGGCCGGGACCGTGCCCGCTGCCGTCATCATCATGGGAAGTGCTTGCCCGAACATCGAGGCACCATCGACGACAGCCTTATAGCCAGCGAGGTTGGCTTGGCTCGACAGAACGTCCATCGATTGCGCGCGCGTAATGCGTGGCATGAATTCCATGGAAAACAGCGTCGCCCCCGTAGCCGCAGCCGCCGCCAGAACGCCAGCATCGCCATAAGGGTCGATCATGGCCGCAACCATGCCGCCGGGCTGCAACGCCCGCAATTCGGCCTCTTCAGGACGGCGCACCTTGAGCAGGATGTCCGCGCCTTGGATGGCCTCTGCCGCCGAGACCGAAATCTCGGCTCCTTGCGCTTTCAAGGCCTCATCCGAAAAGCGCGACCGAAGCCCCGCCCCGGACTGCACCTTCACTTTAGCGCCAAGCGCCGTGAGCTTCTTGACTGTATCGGGCGAAATCGCAACGCGCGGCTCATCCGCACCTTCCGACGTGACAGCAATCGTAACCATCCAGATTCCATTCAGCCGGTGTGACGTTCAAACCGATGCTTCGAAGCGCTTCACGATGAACCGGACGGCAGAAGCCCGGTTTTTCAAATGAAGCGACGATATCAAGGCTCAAGGAACCAGGAAGTAGCGCATCGCGGCGAGCAGCAACACCAGGAATACGATGCCGAACTTCGTCAGCCGCAAAAAGCTAGCGTAGGTGGCGTTATGCTCGTTGTAGTCCATATTCGGATTGCCGCCAGATGTATCAACACCCATGATAGTCCCCTTGAATTTCCAGAGCCGAACTAAAGCCTAAGTAACTCAATGCTTCGGGGCCTTCAAGTTATCCAAACCGCCATGCCCCAAGTTCTTTGGAGCCTCTTCCGCCAAACGGCACCCGGTGCCTGCCTAGAAGTTGGCCGCAAAGAGGTCCCATTACCATGCCAGGAGCGCCTTCAGTCTCCGCGAATTTTGGCCTTGGTGCAGGGCCATGGTGTCGTCAACTCGCGGATATGTCATATAAACTTCGTCCAATCGACAATAATGGGTTTGCCAAGCCAATGGGGAATGCATGATCTGGAACGGCGCTGCCCTTCATGCTGCAAACCGGAACCCCCGCAATCGGAGCGGCCATGGCGCGTTCTGCCGCACTGTGTGGCTGCTGGCGGCAGTGGCCGTGGCATCCGGCCCGGCGGCAGCGATGGACGTGCCGGAAGACGAATACCCCCGCTTGAAGCAGTGCGAAGAGCGCATCTGCACCATGATCCTGAAAAAGGAACCGGCGGGAGACGACCTCAAGTGCAAGCTGTCGAAGACGTGGGCGCAGCAGGATATCAAGAGCGGCGAAACCGGAACCGTCCGATGGGGATTTGGCGACGCCCGCTGCGCCCTCAATTTCGCGTTGTCACGTGCTGAAATTCTGGCCGCGCTGACAAAACCTGAGCACACCATCGCGTTGCCTATGCAGACGGTGAAATGCGAGGTCGACAGGCAGGGCGAATTGAAGCCGGTCACGGCCAAGCTCGCGCCCAAGCTGATGTTCAAGAACGGCCGCGCCGAAAAGGTCTGGGTCAATCTGAATGAGGTCAATGGCCCCGGAGAGATCAAAGGCACAGTATGGGCCGCCGCCAATCTGGAGGACAGCCTCGGCATTTTCCACGGCAGCATGATCAAGCAGATCAACAAGTTCGTGCACAAAAAATGTGATGATCTTTATGGACCGGGCGCCGCGGCAAAGGCTCTGAAGAAACTGAAGAAGCAACAGAAGCGGGCGGCCGCACTCGCCGCGAAAGCCGAAAAGGCAGCGGCGGCAGAAAAGAAGCAGGCCGATCAAAAGTCGCCGGACAACGCCGCAGCGCCAGCCATCGTGAACGCAGCACCTGCAGCAGACACAACGGCGCCAGCCGGGCCCACACCGGCACCAGCGGCAGCGAACCCGGTACCTGCCGCAGCCAAACCAGAATGATCGGGATTACTCGCGTGCATGCCAGAATTTTGCCTTTGCTGATACGGTTCTGCTGCCCTCTGGCGGGGCCGCTTATAGCTTTCTCTATCGTAATGCCAGCCGCCGCTGCGGGCCCGCGTGCTGAACCCCCACTTGAGCGCAATTGTTTCTATCAGCTGCTCGAAGCCACCGGCGCGAAGATCGACTGCGAGCATCCGGCGTGGTTGACCGAAGAAGAAAAAGCCGATCTGACAAAACTCACACGCGGCTACCTGCTGGATGCCAGCTGCACCATCAAGATCGCTATCGAGCGGGCCAAGGTCGACGCCGCGCTTGTCGGCAGTGACCTCACATTCGAAAGCCCGCCGCAGCCAATGACCTGTGTTCTGATGACGTCATCGGGCGAAATGACCATCGGCGGCACGTTTGCCCCCAAGGTGGTGTTCAAGGATGGCACGGCCATCCAAGCAACGCCGGGGCTCGCCGGCATCACCGGCATCAACACCTATCTCGCCTGGCCCGTCGTGCATTACATCAATAACGCCGAGCGAATCGGCAATCCCATGAAGCTAATGATCAACGCCTACCGCGCCCGGCGTGGCGCATTGGCCAAATAGACCCGGCAAGTTCTGAGCCCTGCTGCGTTGAGAGCCCTTGAGCCTGGGCCGCAATCGTGCGAGCCCGTCGCTCGCAAACGTCCATCTGCCAAACCCACAAAGCAAGAAAGCCCGGCCTCATGAGCGGCGAAAGAACCGTCCAATTCGTACCTGACGACCCACACTTCACTCCGGGCACGATGGCAATCTCGGCCGCGGGCCTGTATTTGAAGCAAGCCCTCCCGAATGCGGCAAAAGCCGACGCCATGGTGCGAGACGGCATTGATGTGTTCTTTCCCGGCGGCAATCTCACAAGCTGTTCTTGCCCGAAGTGCCATTCGGATATTCCCAGCGGCGTCTGGCAAACGCTTCTCAGTGCCGATTACGATGACGCGAGCGGCTTCATGCTGATGCGGCAGCAAATGCCATGTTGCGGAGAGCGGCTGGCCGTCAATGAACTGGTCTTCGATTGGCCGGTGGCGTTCGGCAAATTTGCTCTGCAGCTTACCGATCCAGAGATCGACACCTCCACGCAAGACGAAGCCCAGCGCCTGGCGCGCGAACTCTCACCTATCCTCGGCTGCACACTTATCGCCATTGTGGGAAGCTGGTAGCCCCGGCAGGCGCGCTATGGCCTTTCGGAACGCGCTGCCCGGATGTCTGCGAGTGCGGCCGCCACTTTCAACGCCAGCAATTTCTGGCCGCGCTCAGGGGACGCGCGGCGCGGATCGCCCGTAACACCATCGCTATCAGGTTTCGCAAGGGCGAGGCGCACTGCGTTCGCGTCCAGCGCCATCAGTTCAGACGTATCGCGAATGCCGGCATGAGTGCCGATGGTGGCTGCCGTTTCGCCTTGACCAAGCAGATAGGTTTCGCCGCCATTTGCGGTATAATAAGTGCCCGCATTGACCACCTGCACGCCGCTGTCTTTCCAGGCGGCTGTCAATTTTGCGGCCAGCGCCTTTTGCGGGGCTTGGTTGGGTCCGCTGTCACCGAGTAAAACGATGGTCTTGAAACCATGCGCTTTGAAGCTGGCGGCAGCAGCCTCAAGCACTGCCGAAAACACGGCATCCGGCACGCTAATTGTGCCCGCGTACGCCATGTGTCCAGACTTCGGCTCAATAGAGCCCTCTGGCGTATAGGCCAGCACCGGAGCCACCAACGCGTTCCCCAATTCCTGGGCGATGCGGCGCGCCGTTTCCGTGACGATGATATTGTGTTTGCCGAGCACCATGTGAGCGCCGTTCTGCTCGGTGCCGCCGGTCGGGAGAATGACCGTCGTACTGCCAGCCGCAACCCGGTCGCGCACCTCGATCCAGGTCATCCGTTCGATGCTGACTTCAGCAGCACCCGCCGCTGCGGGCATCGCCGCGAAAGCGAGCGCACAAACCAAAAGGTGCCGGAGATTGAGTTGCATAGAGGCCTCGCGGTGAATTCGTGACGCCACGTTACGGGGGATCCCTTTAATTTCGCGTTGCATATCCGAATGCTCAGACCTTATCTGTGGCCATGAAATTCCCTTCCCCTCTCCTGCGCGGCCGCCTCGTCAAGCGTTACAAGCGTTTCCTCGCCGACGTCGTGCTCGACGATGGGACGGAACTCACCGCGACGTGCCCGAATACCGGCTCGATGATGGGGCTGACCGCGCCGGGAAGCCCTGTCTGGCTGTCTCAAAGCGACAGCCCCACCCGCAAATATCCGCACACTTGGGAACTGATCGAAAACGACTTAGGGCATGGCCCACAGCTCGTTGGCATCAACACCAACCACCCCAACAAGATCGTCTCGGAAGCCATCGAGGCAAAAAAGGTTCCGGAACTCAACGGCTACGCTTCCCTCAAACGGGAAGTGAAGTACGGCGCCTCAAGCCGCGTCGACATTCTGCTCGACGACCCCAAGAGGGGGCTCGCGTACGTCGAAATTAAAAATGTTCACCTCATGCGCCGGACCGGCCTGGCTGAATTCCCCGACAGTGTAACGGAACGCGGCGTCAAACATTTGGAGGAGCTGGCATCCATGGTGGCGAGCGGCCACCGCGCGGTGATGGTCTACTTGATCCAGCGCGCCGACGCCCAATCACTCGCCATGGCCGCCGACATCGACCCCACCTATGCCAAGGCCCTCACCATCGCCCAAAAGTTGGGCGTTGAAGCCCTGGCCTACTGTTGCCGTATGTCTGTGGAAGGTATCGAACTCGATAAGGCCGTCCCGCTGGTTTGATCACGCGCACGTGAACAGGGTCCGGCTTCGCTGACGTGAAACCTTTCGGCAGGCCCGCGCGTAAACAAGCCAACACCACAGCGCTGCCAGATGAGCAGATCTAAGGAGACGACCGATGCTGTATAATCGACGCCAATTCGCTGCAGCCGGCCTTGGCTTGGCGGGCACGCTCATTGCCCTGCGCGTGCCGTCGGCGGCTGAAACCAAGGAGACCTTTGAAGTGACGAAAACCGACGCCGAATGGCAAAAAATTCTCACCCCCGAGCAGTACACCGTGTTGCGCAAGCACGGCACCGAGCGGGCCGGTACCAGCCCACTCGACAAGGTCTACGCAACGGGCACCTACCACTGTGCAGGGTGCGATCTGCCAGTCTATACGTCTGAAACGAAGTTCGACAGCGGCACGGGCTGGCCGAGCTTCTTCCAGCCGATTGAGAATGCCGTCGGCACTTCGACAGACTGGAAGCTGATCTACTCGCGCACGGAAGTTCATTGCCGCCGCTGCGGCGGTCATCTGGGTCATGTCTTCGATGACGGCCCCCAGCCAACCGGCAAGCGCTACTGCATGAATGGCGTCGCCATGAAGTTCGTACCCAAGACCTGACACAGTGACCCTTGAGGCGGCGACAGCGCACGCTGCGCCGCCGTTACACCTGCCCAATTTCCACTCCAGAAAAAAGCAATTGCCATGTCCCCGGTTCTCAAACGCACTGCCCTTGCCGTTTGCGCCCTTGCAGCACTCGCGATGTTCTCGTTGAACGCGCCGCGTATTCCCGCGAACGCCACCGAGCCTTCAACGGCGGCAGCGGCCGGCGCGGCTCTAGACACGGCCATCTTTGCGAGTGGTTGTTTCTGGTGCACCGAAAGCGATTTCGAGAAAGTACCGGGCGTTGTCCGCGCGGTCTCGGGCTATACGGGCGGCCACGTCGCCAACCCAGATTACGGCATTGTCGGCCAGGGCCGTTCAGGACACACGGAAGCCGTCGAAGTGACGTTTGATCCGGCCAGGGTCAGTTATGAGACTCTCGTCGAGCACTATTGGCGCACGACAGACGTGGTCGACAATGGCGGCCAGTTCTGCGACCGCGGCTCACAATATCGCCCCGGCATTTTCCCGCGCACGCCCGAGCAAAAGGACATCGCCGAAAAGAGCAAGGCTGCCATCGACAAGAGCGGCATACTGCCATCTCCGATTGCCGTCGAGATCACTGCCGCCAGCAAGTTTTATCCCGCCGAGGGCTACCATCAGGATTACTATAAAACCAACACTCTCAAGTACCACTTCTACCGTCAGGGCTGCGGCCGCGACGCCCGCCTCAACGCCTTGTGGGGTAAGCAAGCGGGGCACTGATCCGCAAACTTAGAGTGTGTCCTTCAGCCGGTAATAGAGCATGCCCAGCGCAAGCATTTGATTGCCAGCCCAGCGGCCCACCGGCAGCTGCCAATGGCGGATGCGGTCGAACAAATCGAAGCGTTCTGCCGATCCGCACATCGCATCTGATACGATATCGGCAGCGATGTGCGTGGCGTTGACGCCGTGCCCGCAATAGCCCTGCATATAATAGAGGTTTGGCTCAAGCCGCCCGATCGAAGGTACGCGATTGAGCACGATGCCTATGCGCCCGCCCCAGGTGAACTCGATCCGGGCTTTGGCAAGTTGCGGATAAATTTCGATCATCCGCGGGCGCAACGCTTGCGTCAGATCCGACGGGTCCATATTCGAGTAATTGCAGCGGCCGCCAAATAGCATGCGCTTATCGGCAGACAACCGGTAATAGTCGAGCACCACATTGCTGTCGGCGACTGCGAGATCCTGCGGACTGACGCTTGCAGCGGTCGCCGCATCGAGCGGTTCGGTGGCAATGATGTAGCTGCCGGTTGGGAACAACTGACCGCGCAGCCGTCCGCGGCGGAAATTATGGTCGGTATCGCCCGCCAGCACCACGAACTTTGCGTTGACGCGACCCTGCTCTGTGCGGGCAAAGGGTTTGGCGCCGCCGCCGATCTCGATTGCGGAGGAATTCTCGAAGAGCTTCGCACCGAGGCTTGCCGCAGCCCGCGCTTCACCCATCAATAGGTTCAGCGAATGCACATGCCCGCTGCGCCGGTCGATCATGCCTCCGGCGTAAACTCCGGTCCCGAGCACGGCTGGCATTTGATCAGGCTCAACGACTTCGAGGTGGCTCCCGTCGCCGTCTTCGATGCGCTCGTCCACATAGGCGCGCAAATGGTCCATGTGCTTGGGGCGGACGGCAGCTTCCATCCACCCATCCTTGTAGTCGCAGGAAATGCCGTACTTCGCGATGCGCTCACGGATGATGTCGTGGCCGCGATAGCGGATATCGCGCAGCATCTGCGCACCCGCCTTGCCCAACTGGCGTTTGATCTCGGCTTCGCCGCTGATGCCGGCGATGACTTGGCCGCCGTTGCGCCCCGAGGCGCTCCAGCCCAATTTGTTGGCTTCGAGCAAAGCGACGGAATAGCCGCGTTCCGCCATGCTGAGAGCCGTCGCAACACCGGAAAAGCCACCGCCGACCACGCACACGTCGGCGTCAATCGTTCCGGATAGTGCCGGATACTCAGTCGTGTCGTTGCGCGTTGCAGAATAGTAGGTCTTGATATGCCCGATGCTCATCACAGTACTCTCAAATACCAGGCATAGTCGCGGTCGCTGACTTCTGCATGGAAGCGCGCTTCTTCATCGCGCTTGACGCCAAGGAAAACTTCAACAAATTTTTCGCCGAGATACGGCTTCAAGATGTGCCCGTGCTCAAGCGCATCGAGTGCCTGCCCCCAACGGTTGGGAAACGGCTTGCCGAGTTCCGCACGGGCCCCCTCTTCAACCATTGGGCCGGGATCGCAGGCGTTCGCCATGCCATAGTGTGCGCTGGCAAGCAGCACTGCAGCGACGAGATACGGGCAGGCATCGGCTCCGGCCGGCCGATGTTCGAAGCGCGCATCTGCATCGGACGAAAGAGGCACCCGCAAAGATACGGCGCGATGGTTGACGCCCCAGATCGGGCTGACCGGGGCAAACGCGCCCGGCTGAAAGCGGCGGTAGGAATTGGCCGAGGGAGCCATGAGCGCGATCGATTCCGGCATCGCCGCCAACGCGCCTCCAACCGCATGGCGCAAGCGCGTTTTCCCGTCCTCGCCCGAGAAGACATTGTGGCCATTGGCATCCAGCAAGCTGAGATGAATGTGCAGTCCGCTGCCGGTCTGATCGGTGCGCGGCTTGGCCAGAAAGCTGGCGATGTAACCGCGCTTGGCGGCCAGCGAGCGCACGGCCCGCTTCAGGCAGACGGCATCATCGCAGGCCTGAGCCGGGCTCGATACGTGGCGCAGGTTCACTTCGAACTGACCATCGCCGTATTCGCACAAGATCGACGTCATCGGAATGCC
>Ga0247837_1002437_pt1 | contig 35224 bp, 35 predicted proteins | sample LaCtaG_2_FD_187115 | JGI IMG/M metagenome (GOLD analysis project Ga0247837, IMG submission 187115) | Freshwater microbial communities from meromictic Lake La Cruz, Castile-La Mancha, Spain - LaCruzMarch2015_14.5m | ecosystem: Environmental > Aquatic > Freshwater > Lake | place: Spain: Castile-La...
AGGTGTAGCACCATATTATTGGCGTAACTTAGAAGTGCGCAACACGGAAGACCCTTTCTCCCGTGTCCGCAGTGTAGGACACGAACTCCGCCCCATTGCGTTCGCAGACCTTCCTGACCTTGGCGTCGAACTCCACCCTCGCCTGCTCTCTCTTCGGCTGGCAGTTCAGCAGGCGCACCAGTGCAGGTTTGTTGAGGCCGCGTCCTACCTGCGGCTTGCTCGTGCCTTCCGGGTACAGCACCACTGCCTCGACTCGATCTGCACAATCGCGTCCAGGTCGACTCCTGCTACGTTTGTTTCGCCTTCGAACACTACTTCGCCGTGTTCATTGCACACGGTGAAGTCGCGCACTCGCTGCAGCTCCGCGAGGGACATGTGACTCATCACTGCAAGCGAAGGATCAGTGCTGTAGCCAGGCCGTGTGAGTCGCGGCAGCACTGCAGGATCTAAAGCCTCTCGATTGCTTTCTAAGACCACAGTGACTTCCTCGTCCAGTCCAGTCACTGGCTCGTCAGCCCGCAGTTTGCGTCCTCTGCACACCAATTCCACTCGCTCTGAGGGCTTCGGCCGGACCCAGGCTGCCACTGTCACTTGAATTGGCTTCGTAGGCGAAAGCTGCACATCGCTTCTCGGCTCCAGCCTCAGCGGCACGGCCTCATTTCGCACTGGGGAGATGCTGGACTTGACCTTGACTGGATAAGGCTCTCCGCTCTAGATTTCTCCTCCACCTTTCAGTTTGGTTGAGAGTGCTGAGGTTGCTGGTGACATGAGGCTTGTTCCTCAGCAGTTGCTCGACTGTGGTAGTCGGCGCCAGTACTGAGGAGCCTCCTTGTGGTCGCTTGTACTCCTCAGGGACGCCTTGGGGAAAGAGCCAACTAAGTCCTACGGGGTCTCTATAGGCCTGCAGCATAGTCTGAGTGTCGATAGACGGAGCAGCCGAGTAGGCTGGCTGCGGAGTGAAGCCGAAGGACTGGGAGTTCGTAGCAGGACGTGGCTGCAGACTGGAGTAGGAAGGAAAAGAGGGAGCTGTAGACTGAGGGTTGAAAGCGTTGGCTGCGGAGGCGAAAGGGTTGGAAGTTTGCGAAGGAGCGAAGCCCTGGGAAGTGCTGGGGTACTGCTGCATAGTGGTTCTAGACGGAGTGGTGGAGTTGGGGCCGAAGACTGAAGGCTGCGCAGCCGGGTTAGCGAAGAAGGAGTTGGCAGTGGGTGTAGGTGCGAAAACGCTGGAGGGCTGGGCAGGAGGCCGTCCATAGCTACTTGAGGCCCCAGCGTTTGGGAAGGGGTTGGCAGTGCTGCTTGCAGCGAAGGGGTTTGCACTTGTGGGAGCCCCGAAAGAATTAGTAGCAGGTCCTGTGAACGGAGTGGCAGAGGAGCCAAAGGTGTTCGCACTTTGCTGTCCAAAGGGATTGGAATTTAGCTGGCCGTATCCACTGGTTCCTGCGAAGGGACTGGTCCCAGTAGGCGCGAAAGAAGTAGTCGCAGGCGGGAAAGCGCCTGGGGCTTGGTAGGCGGGAGCCGCATTGAAAGGATTCGTAGGGAAGCCACTAGAAGGAGGGAACCCACTAGAAGGGTAAGTCTGCGGCTGTGCTAGTTTCGACCTCGCTCGATTGTGGAAGTAATCCTCAAAGCGCAGTTCCTCTGTGGACTTCATCATGTAGGCGCTCATATTAGTGATATGCAGAAGCGGCACATTGGTCATGTTCTCCTGCTCCGTACCTTGAGTGTAGCGAGCCACCAGCGTGCCAGACGCACTAGGAGAAGTAGAGTAACCTGAGTGCGAGGTAGAGCCGAAGGCAGTGGAAGCAGGCTGAAAGCCAGCAGTGGGAGGGAAGCCCGAGGCAGGCGGATAGGCGGAAGTAGCAGGCGGGTAGGCGGAAGTAGCAGGCGGGTAGGCAGTGCTAGGGTAGGTGGAAGTGCCAGGGAAGGCGGAGGTAGGTGGGTAGGTTGTGTTAGTGGAGTAGGAGTTGGCGGGCGGCTGATTGTAGGGAGAGCGGTACGCAGTGCCGAAGGGAGTGGTTGGTGCTGCAGGCGTGGTGCTGCTGTAGGAAGAGGAGGCGAAGGGATTGGCCGCTGGACCCGCCAACGAGGCAGGACGCTGGAAACCCTGATAGTTGCCGTAACTCATATTATGGAGGCCAGAGAACGATTTGAACAGCGGCACCAAGCCCAGCGTAACTCCCAGACAGTACAGGACTTGCAGCGAGCTCGCGAGGCCAAGACTCAGCTGGCAGAGCTGAACGCAGACCCGGCTGAGGACCAGCAGCGCTTCGATGCAGCCTTTAAGGCACGCATTGAAAGCATTACTAGTCAAGTCCAGGCGCTAGACGCTCAGGACGTCCTCGCCCGCTGTGAAGCACTCAGAACCGACACACTCACAGCACTCGGCACCTTGAATGCTGCTGCCCACTTCCTGCACCCACACACCATCAAGCAGTGTCGAGAGGCGATACAGCAGCTGCACGACAACATCAACTCTGCGCAGGAGCGCTTGCAGCCCCGCAAGAAGTTCGCCTTCAAGGCCAAAGTAGCCACTCGCAAGGCGGAAGAAGCGCCAGTCGCCCCACTGCCCGCCTTCGATGTGGACTTCCAAGGCATTGCGGATGTCTCCGGACAGACAGTGGTGAAGGACGCTGAGGAGCTGGAGGCAGTGAGTTGCTTTCAATTGAAGAACTTAGTGGATTGCACGGTCGTGCTGCCGGGAGTGCTTCAGGCTGTGCACATCCTCAATATTCAGAGGTGCACTCTGTATATAGGAGCGGTGGCTGGTGCCGTGCATGTGACTCACTGTGAGGAAAGCTCTGTGTCGCTCAGTTGCCACCAACTCCGCATTCACCAATCCCGTGCGTCTGTTTTCTACGTGGATGCTCGAACTCCGCCTATCGTGGAAGACGTGCAAGATCTGGCCTTCGCCCCCTACAACTTCACTTACCCAGGCTGCCAACCCGTCGAAGGCAATATGTGGAGACAAGTGAAGGATTTTAAGTGGCTCAAGACAGAACATTCACCCAACTGGCGCGAACTTCCACTCGAGGAGCGCAGACACTATTCACTAATCTAGGACTTTGCGTATGCAGCATTATTACTCACTCCTTTTCCGCAGTGCAATAGACTTTTCTCACTTAGAGCAATTTTAATGCGTCGGAAGTTGTTTCGACTGTAAAAGTCTGTCTTACAGTTGGAAATTATCACGTCGAGGGTTGAAGAGTTGCACTTTGAGCGGTTGTAGTGTCAGCTCAACTGTGACATGCATTTACCTATCGGCGAATAAATTAATTCTCGTATGTGGAAGATCCTCGCAGTACTCGCAAGCGGCACTTTGCTCTGGCAATTGACAAGTCCTTCCGTCCCACAGCCAAGGGCACTGCTTCCCGAACTCATTTTGCCAGAAGGTGCACATGTTGCCTTCACCTCTTGGATACGGACAGCTTTTTCGCAAAATCAAATACTCCAAGTCTCTCTTTCGACTGAAAACTTCGACAGCGACCTTGTGCTTATGAGGATAATATGCACAGAAACAGGCGCTTTGGAGCTGCTCTCAGCGTCCTCTTTGTGCTCAGCGCCCTCAAAACCCAAGACCAAGGGAAAATGGCAGCCACTCGTGCTTCACTGCACTCCGGGTCGCTGCTGTTTGCAAGGCTCTCAGTGCAGCAGCGGACTGGCTTCTGCAGAGCCATACAGAGTGGAGCTGGGCAGCAGTCAAGGGGGAGTTGAGTTTCTGAATGCGAAGTGGGTAGTCGGCAGTGCTGAGGACCTGGCGCTGTTCCTTCTCCTTGAAGACCATCAAGGTGAAATCCAGGACTTTGCCCAAGTCCTCCCTGCCACTGAGCCTATCCCTCTACACTCTATTCGTTGGCATTACCTAGCCGAGTCCACCACATCGACTATTGGCGTGTCAGGCTGGTTTCGGCTGGAAGGGTCAAGCTTCAAGCGTCTGCTAACTGCAGTCAGCAGTGGCTGTGAGCCCTGTGGCCTGAATGCGTTCTGCGGAGCTGAATGTGAGCAAGTGGAGCTGCATGAAACTGAGGGGATGGTGCAAGTTTGTGCACAGCGTAGACTGCATGTCTATTGTCTGGACCCGCTAGCTGTGGCCAAGCTAGACTGGACCTACATCAGTCTTGCAGTAACCGCGGAGTCTCTACACCTCTGCACTGCACAGCTTTGGCAGTCCGCCACATGTCTGCACTCACAAGTGGCAGGCCTGCCCTCGAGCCAAAAGTCCTTCACATCCCTCTGGCTTGATGGAGTCTGCCTCTATGCGTTCGATATTCGAGTCTACTTCTCTCCGTTCGAGCCATTTGAGGACACTTACACAGCCCTGGAAACACAAGAATCAGCTTGTATTTATACTTGTCCATTGACTGCCCTCCACCCTTCTTGTCTGGTGAGCCGGAAGCTCGCCACTACTCACTACTCAGGCATCACCTGGCAAAGCTACATGGCCAACCCTGACGACAACTACTTCTTCACCTTCGTCAATACTCACGTTTCCACTGATTATATCTTCATGATAGGAGACAGCTTTGGCTGCGACAACTGCGATCCAGACATATTCATATACAAGCCTTGGAACAACAATCTTGCAGCGTTCGATTGGAAGATGGACAACTGGCTTACAAGTGCGTTCACCCTGTACCCAACCGACCCATTGCTGCCCAGTAAAGGCGGAATTATGGGGCTGTACACCTTCCGAGTAAAGGGGTGGAATGCAGGCTGGCCCTTCGAAGCGCGAGTTCGAATAGCCTGTTCCAGTCCTTCTTTAGTGCCTTGCAGCTGTGCGGTCGGCACTTATTATGACGCTGTGGCCAGTAGCTGCACTGCTTGTCCGAGTGGGGACTTGATCTGTCCCTTCGCTTCCAATACAGGGTGTTTGCCCTACTCGGATACAACGCTGGCAACAAGCAGCTTCAACTGCAACGCTTGCTTCGTAGCAGCGACGTATTTGGACTCAGGCACTGGAACTTGTCTCGCCTGTGATGCCAACTGTGCTACATGTGTGGGTCCCAACGCGAATCACTGTCTGACCTGTCCAGTTGGTACTACACTCGCAGGCACTCCGGGCCTTTCCACATGTCTCTGTCCTTCCAACGCCTACCCCAACCCCTCAGCTGCTGCCTGTGCTCTGTGCAACGTCGGCTGTGTTACTTGCAATGGAGGCACTGCCTCTCACTGCACTTCCTGCCACCCCCAAGCCCAATTGTCCAGTGGTAGTCCAAGTGCTTGTGTCTGTGCAGCTGGCGCCTACACTCCCACCACTCCAGATGTCTGTGTCCCCTGCGACCTGTCCTGTCTCACTTGTAATGCTATGGGTCCAACAGGCTGCGTGACGTGCTTTACTAATGCGCACGAGTCAGTAGGAACCTGTGTTTGTGACAATGGGTTTTACCCCGCACCTACAGTGATGACATGCCAGATGTGTCACTACACCTGTACGATATGTATCGCTGGAGATCAGATGAGCTGCAAGGCCTGCTTAAGTCACGCAGTTCTCCAGAATGCCCCGGGACCAGGACGATGTGTCTGCCAAGACGGTTACTTTATGAGCCCCACTTCATGCCAATTGTGCGATTCTGCTTGTCGCCTTTGTTCAGGCAGCAGTTCTTTGGAGTGCACAGGCTGCTTTAGCACGGCTCTCGTCGAAAACAATTTCGCAATAGGCCGCTGTCTCTGTCCTTCGGGTTCCTTCCCAGACCCCACTCCAAACATGTGTTCTCCCTGCGACCAAACTTGTTCCCAGTGCACTGGGAGAACTAGCGGAGACTGCTCAACTTGCATGTCATTAGCGGAATTGAAAGAAAACACATGTGTTTGTGCATCGACTGCATACCCGAACCCGCACTCAGGGATTTGTGCGCAGTGTAACAGCGCCTGCTTGACCTGCTCTGGAGGAGGCGAAGCTCAGTGCAAGACCTGTGGACGTGGGGCTCAGCTTGCTGGTCCTTACCCCAACTCCTGTGTTTGCGTGGAGGGCTTTTATATGGGAGACCGCGGCTGTCTGTCTTGTGCACTTGCCTGTCAAGTATGCACAATTCAAGCCTGCCAACGCTGTATCGGCACTGCTATCCTGCAAGAAGGCTTCTGCGTTTGTCCGGAGCAGTATTACTTGACAGCAGAGGGGTGCATGGCCTGTAATATAGGCTGTCAGAAATGCAGTTCAAGTGCTTGCAGTGTGTGTCTCTCGGGTTTCTACTATTATTCCAGCCAGTGTGTAGCCCAGTGTCCTTATGGCTACCACCCTGACCCTCTCAACCAGTGCCAACAGGTCGACACATCTCCGCCCGTTCCTTCGCTCTTCGTTTCCCTTGTCAATAACCTGCAAGTCTCCTTTACCAAGCCCATGAACCTGGCTAGCGTCACCAAGGCTGATTTAAATGTGGTAGTGGCCGCCCCTGACCAGAACGAAGTCTCTGTGACTTTGCAAAACCCAACTTTTGATGGAAACAGCTCTTTTTCCCTGCAATTGACTCTGGAAGGAGCCTATTTACCAGCAAACTCCACAGTCACTTTGACCTTTCTGGACCTTGCAAAGATAAAAGACATATATGAAGTTCGCTGCGAAGTAAGGACTCTGACTGCTCGTTTACATGCAATGAGAGCCGCGCCTCCCGCCTCAATGCTCCAAACGCCTATCGGCACATCTACCTCCACTGCCACTTCTGGAGGAGCGGCTTCTGGAGCCACTCTGTCGCTATTGAATGGAAACCCAGGAGCGCTGATTACGCTGGTCAATCAGATGCAGCTGATTACCTATATTGGCATGACAAAGCTGGATTTGCCTCAGGAACTGTCTGCCACGCTGTCAGGAGTCAATATGGGCTTTTCCCTGCCCAACCCCTTCCCTATAGGCGCTAACACTATCAGTCCCCCAGGTCATATAAGTGCCTACGGCCTCAACTCCTTGCTATTTGTCACTAATGCAGGGTCTGTGCTCGGTACCTGCGTCTTCGTCCTTCTCTCCTACATCCCTGTGTACTTCCTCTCGAAAGTCAAAAGCGCCCCCATCTCCGCCTACTTCTCCTCCATGATTCCCTCCCTGTTCTGGAACACTCCCATGCGGCTCTGGCTGACCTCCTACCTCGACCTCGGCATGTTCAGCTTCCTACAACTAGTCTACGCAGAGGAGTGCATGCAGACTTGGGTGGGCAGAGTGAGTGTGGCTTGTGCGTTGCTCTGTGGACTGGGCCTGCTCGCGACTCCGTTTTTGATGGCGTCTTTCACTATGAGGAATTACCCGCTGTTGGCGGGGAGAGGAGATGAGGAGTTCACGAAGAGGTGGGGGTCGGTGCTGGCTGAGTTCCGGGCAGGGGACAGTCCCGCTGTAATCAGCTTTTACTGTCTTTTCACACTCAGAAGAGTGACTTTATTCCTGTCCCTGACTCTTTTAGTCGACCTACCTGAGCTGATTCTCCCACTAAACGTGGTGGCTTCCATTTGCGTATTTCTCATATAGAGCTTGGCCTACTTGGTGCACTGCCGTCCCTACGCGCTTGCCCTAGACCAGCACTCCTCTGTGGCCAATGAGTCTCTCGTGCTCGTCGTCTATCTCTCAGTGAGTGGCTTTATCTTCAAGCCTACAGACAAAATCTCAGATTTCCTGGCTTCAGTGGGAATCTGGACCTCGAGAGCAGCTATTTTCATCAACCTAATTGTGTCGATATACAGGACTGTGTGCACACTTGCCGCTGTTTTTAAGATGTATCGCAAGATGCTGCCGATGTACTCGCACAAAACGACCATAGGCAGCAAGCCGACTAGTCTAGTTGTAGGCTAACTTAGTCCCAGCGAAAGCCGGGTCATAGGCTTGACTTCGAAGGTCGACAGTAGTCTGCGGTCGAAAGCCCTCAATTCACTTTCCACGTTGCCTATGTCCTTAGCGAGGGACTGTCTTGTGGACCGAGGCTTCCTCGGCGCCTGCAAAGTGTAGCGCGTAGAGACGGAGTTAAAGGGCGAGGCGACCCGCAGACTGGGACTACAGACCCGAGACAAGTCTGTGTTGATACGGTAGTGGGTGGGAGACTTGCCCTTGGGAGCTTTCTGCAGACTGGAAAGCAGGTTTGCATCAGTCCTGCGCACTATGCGTTGGTTGGCTGCCAGGCAAAAGATGTCTTGACGGACTTTGAAGCCGCCAGTTTCCCAGGCCTTCGCATGCTCCTTATAGAAGGGAAGGCGGCTTCTCGCCCCGGCGTTATGGTCTGTAAGCAGGTCCACTCCTCTGCCCAGTGGAATCGAGTTCAGGTCTGTCGTACTTCTGAAGTCGCTATACGTAAAGCGCAAAAAGCGAGTGGCGGAATGGGAGTTCAAGTCCTGCATTAGACGCTGGTCCCGACTGGGCTTCGCAGCACTGCCCAGTAGAGCTGCTCGCTTGCGCTCTGGAGTCAGCACTTGCGCGTGCTTGATTTGGAAGGAGATTGGGGCTTCGCTGCTCACTGCGTTGAGAACGGCCTTTCTACCCTTTGCTGGTGCTGGGGAGGTGCGGGCGGACTGAGTCCACTGGTACTGGGACCGGAAGTAGGTGGGCAGGTCTTCGGATTCCACACTTGTGTGCTTCATTACTGCATCTTAGGGCTTAATTAGTCGCTAAAGTGAGGGAATTGGCTTAGTCTTATGCAACTTCGGCCTAATTTCACTAGATCAGCGAATACCCTCGCAGCTCATTACCTAATACTACGGCAGAGCGAGTGCAGCCTAAGAGTAGAAGGGTTGATGGTCGAGTCGAGGGAAGTACAGACAATCATCTCCGCTCCGATACTGCAAGTAAGAGGTCTTGTCTTGCTTGGCTAGTTCCTCCAGCTGCACTTGGAAGTCTTGATGAGGAAGCAGCCAGTTCTCATGTCGAACCAGGAACTGCGCCTGCTGCTGGGTAAGACAGTTCGGCACTAACCCGTACAGTTCGACCTCTGCCTGATAACCGCCCTCTCCGTGCTTGGGCTCCCCGCCTGCTTGCTTCCTGGTCTGATTGACTATGTCTCCAGGAGTGCCTAGGACGTACACTTCTAAGTCCGCTTGTCCTTTGGTGGGAGTTAACTGGTTGACATCGTATATCCCCTTTGGCATTCTTCGACAGTAGTGAGCGAACTCATGGTACATAGTGATCAGAAGTCCGCATCTTGCTTTGAGTTCTTCAGTTCTATAGCCATTGCTCACCAGAATGATCCCGCCAAAAATAGTGACACCATGGTTGCCGATCGGCGCAAAGAAGACCTTGCCTTGCAGTTCGGAGCAATCTCGAGTTTTGATGCCGAGCAGGCCGTAGATGTGTCTTACGAGCGGGGATTTCAGGAAAGGAGTGAGCCACTCTAGCTGCTGCTGCTCTAAAGGATATACAAGCTCAGTCTTCATATTCTCCAATGTAATGCTTACTGATTTGAGGAAGTCTTGGACTCGTGCTAATGCTGGACTTGGGGTTGTCGGCAGGTTGATCTGAAAGGCACGTAGAAGAAGGGAGCCTGCGTACAGTATAATCACTCTGTGAACTTGTGGGTCCGCAAACACTTTGCCGAAAGCACTATTAGCCAGCTGTGAGAAGGTTGCGGAGTACGCTCCCAGCAGCTCTGGGTTCGTAGTGCGAAGTCGGTTATAGTTCGCGACGCCTTTTGCAAGCCATGCAGACTTCAGCTGACTTTTGATGTAACTCGCACAATTCGAAAGGTCTGCTTCGAGGCGAATAGGAGTAGTTGCCGTCTCTACAGGTTTAAGGCCTTCCCCTCGCTGAGTCACCAAGGCCAGATATTGTGTGAAGTCCAAGAACTCGTGATCATGCACTGAATGCACATGTTGGATCTCATATGCGTCGATTATTTCCCGTGCAGCAAGCAGCTGAGCCTTTTCTATCTCGTCTTCGAGGTCTTTGCAGCAGTGGGACATGTACCTGACGATATCCTTAGAATCCTGCTTACCGAGGGGCTGAGAGTTGTAGGTTTTCAGAAGTCTCAAAGCAGTGGAGCGGTAGTCAGTGTCATTTCGAGCCAATTGATACACCGCTTTTGCACGCTTCTTGGAGAAGACTTGGTCCCTTTCCAGCCTTTCTTTGACGACGCTGATTAGTAGCCTGTTGGGATGTCCGTTCCGTAGAAGTGGTTTGATCATGGGCGAAAGTAGTTCCAAAGACAGGATGTTCGGGTCTGCTGCTGCAGCAATTAGAGCTTCTGGGAGGCTTGGAAGCATTGCGTTGGCGGACTGTTGTCTAAGATACTGAGTAAACTTCTTAACCACACAGTCTAGCACATCATGCTGGTGCTGCTCGGTCAGCTCTCCGTTGACAGCTTGCGTGCATAGTGCATCAAGAATCGGACTGATCTCGTCAATGTGAGAAATTGCCAACTTCAGCAAGCCCGAGCCTGCAAGTGAGTGGAGAGTTCTGAGGGCTATTGGGAGGTAGTCGGGTTGGTCCGCATTGAAGCGAACAACAGCCCGGAAGAACTCATAGGCGTGACTGGGGTCAGAAAGCTGCAGGCCGGAGTAGAAGCCGAGGGTCTGAGAGGCCTTCGGCAGGACCATGAGCGCCGGTCCGACCAAGTCTTCATCTTCTTGATGCAATGAGATGAAGTCTTCTACGATCGTCCTGTAGTTCGGAGGAAGTTCTGTGAGTGCGCAGAGAAAGAAGTACTGCAAGGAGATGTCCATTGCTTGTTGACTATCGTAAGGCTGAGCCTGGTCTCTGGCGTGTTGGAGTTGCAGCAGTGTACATGTGAGCAAGCTGCCAGCCCGCTGTCCCCAAAGAAGCACCTGCAAAGCCAGTACTCTTTCAGCCACAGGAAGGCGCTGCCAGGGCAAGAGGTCAAGACTCGTTAGACTTGATGGGCCTTGAATCGCGATTGCTCGGAGAGTCTGCTTGAGAGTGTCAACTGGAGAAGAGGTCTGCGCTTCTGTGTGAAGGCAGCTGAAGAGTCCAGCGTTTGCTTGTTGAAACGCGGTCATGGCTTGGGTCAAATCCACTGTATCCATTAGCACTATTAACAGACTGATGACTAGAAATGGCAAAATTCAGCCCAATGATAAAATCGTTCAGTTGGAAACTCTGTTGGTGAGCAAAGTTTCTGTCTATTGTTGTTATAGCCCATACTATGTCACGACTTTGAGTCGCTTGCAGTATACAGCAATTACACACTCGGCCGCTCGGGTCGCCTCTCCTCCCCACTTATTCGCTCTTTCACCTTCCTTACTACGAACTCTACGCCCCAAAACAGCACGAAGAAGTCCATGTATAGTCTCTGCGATTTCTCCACTGCACTGACCCACCCTCCCTCCGCTCTATCCAAACTCCTATGCACCACCAAGGCTCCCAGCGACAAAGTCACTAACAAGCATGCCAGGGCTCGAAGGATCTCATTAGGCTTGGTAGAGGTCACGAGGATGAACCCTATGATGCTCCAAGCGCATAGGTTCATTAGGCCGTAGGTGAAGTTCAGCTCGATGTTGGAGAAGAAGCTGGATAAGGTCAGGCCGAAGAAGGCGGAAATGACTATCCCTCCTATCGCAAAGCCTGTGAGCGGGTCAAAAAAGCCCGGGAAATAGACGCAGGGCGCAGACACCAAATAAGCACACGCCGCTATCTACATACCCCCTACCATCAGCCCAGTGAGCAACACCACTCCCTCCCTTCTCCTCGCCACTGTCGGAAACCTGCACTTCACCCACAGCACATCCACCAGTATAAAGAACCAAAACACCACTAGCCAGTAGTTCTGGCGCATTGCAACTTGTAGGGGACTGCTTAGCGTCACGGCGCCGGCCCACACTGCAGTGAGGGAGATCTCCAGTAGGAGGAAGAGGTAGACCTTGCGGAGAAATAGGATGGAGGCGGTTATTGGCTTTGGCGGGGAAATCACAGGAAAAAGACGTCGAAATAAGCTGATTCTGGGGGGTTTGACCAGGGTGTCTACAGAAACCTCAGTTGGGGGCTGCTCAGTTAAAGTGTCGTTTTTAGCACTGGGGGGTGTTTCTGGGGTTATTGTGGTGTCTTTAGCAAGGGTTTCGCTTCTCACTAACTCCGTCTTTGGATCCTCCGACAAAGCAGCGATATCAGCCAGATGGGTGTTGAATACGAGAGTAGGGATTGCGGCACGGGGCGGAAACGCGGGTTTTTGCACCTTTTCTGCCTTGAGTTTAGCCTTTCTTTTCTTCTTTAGACGCGCAGCTCTCACAGGCTGTGGGAAAGAGTCGTCGCTGATCGGCTGATTGGAGACTTTCTCCGGAATTTTGCCACTTTCTTCCTCGTCGTTCGCAAGCGATATCGTCACAACGACGGTTTGCCCCTCCACTATCTCTGCCTCAGGCTCGGCCTCTGCACTCCTGACATGTTGCCCCAAACTTGTGAATTCCACTTGCTCCTGGCTTACAGCCACTTCTAAGTCACTTCCTTTCTCTTCTGTAGGCAGTTCCTCGCCTTTGTGCAGATTGCGAGCCCAGCCCAGCGGCCTCACCTTCACAGTCGGATACTTGCGACTGATCTTCATATGTTATAGTGGAAATGGTTAACTTCTTTGCCAATTTAGGCGTCGCTTTGATGGGGTCCAAGTGGCGCTTTCCCGTTTTTGTGGGGATAGCGGCAATGATTGCGGCTAGAGCAACGCACGAAGCCCTGACCGAGAAGGTGTTTTGGAAGCTAGTGAGGCAGGAAATCGAGGAAGATGAAGAAGTGGTGCATCAGCTGACTCAGCAGCACGTCAAGGCGACCTTGGAAGACAAGGCTGCGTCCTAGGCAATAGGTAGCCTTTCCCAGTCCAAAATGGACAAAACCTCCAGTCTACCCTTCCTCCGTCCCCCTAAGTCCAAGCCTTCAAGTCTCAACCAGTCCTTCGACGCCTCAGAAGACTCCACCAAGCCGGTGTCTGTCCTCGCCTCCCACAGTCAAGTGCTCACACGTCTCCGCCAGCACTACAAGCGCAGTGCCAAGGTGAGTCCCACCCTCGCAGCGGAGGTGATAAAGGACTTCCTCCTGCCAATGTTCCACCTCGACGCCAGGGCCAGAACCGACTCGAAAAGAACCGCAGTCATCAAGCGAAGCCGCAATCGGTCCTTCGACCTCAAAGACGACTCATTGGAGCCTATCCCCGGCACTATCCTGGGCGAACTCAAACTCAGTGCCGTGCTCCACGAAGAACTCCAGCTGCTCAAAGCCGAAAACCTCGCAGTCCACTCTCAAATGAAAGACTCAGAACAAGCCCGCATCAGCATGCTTTCAGACCTAGACTTGGAATGCAAGGCTCGACTGCAGTTGGACGGAGACTGCAAGTTGCTGCGCTTTCAACTGGTCACTGCTGAGCGGATGACGCAGCAGACTGAGGAACGGCTGGCCTTTGTGACGAGTCAGTTGGAGCAGTATAAGGAAATGTACGGACGTAGTGAAGGGGACAGGAAGCGGCTCAGCAATGTGCTGCATGAGGAGAGGTGGAGGAACGACAAGCTGAAAAACAAGTCGGTGGAGCTGGAAAACGGGTACTCGCTGCTGCGGATGGAGAATGAAATCGTGGGGGAGAAGCTGAAAGGCATGCACCTGGCCATCCAGTCCATCTGCTCCCGCCACTTCCTCGAGGAAAAACTGCACAGTGAGGTGCAGAGCCTCGCTAGCACCACAACTCGCCTCAGCGACTACTCCACCGAGCTCCTTTCTGACTTGCGCACTGCTCAGCTGGAAAAGGACAAACTGCGTGAAGACCTGATCGAGCAGACCAGCTATATGAGCGAAATTCGTGCAGACCGCGACAAAATCGGCACTAGCGCCAAAGACCGCATCCTGAGTCTGAAGTCGGAACTGGACCAAGCCCGCGAAGAGCGAGAGAAGTTCAAGACAGATGTGGGCAAGCTGGAAAAGAAGTACAAAGACTTGGGAGACGAGCACGACAAGTTGAGGCAGAAACTCAAACATATACGACTGAAGAGAAAGCAGTATGGAGAGGGCGAGGAAAAGCTGTGTCGGAAGTGTCAGAAGACTTTCATGGACTCAGAGAACTTCAACTGGTCCTGCAGGACGCACAAGGCTGAGTTCAGTGGGGAAATGTGGTGGTGTTGTGGCCGCGGAAAAGACGCACCCGGCTGCCAAGTCTCCAAACACCAGAGCAAGGATGAAGACGAAGACAACGAACCCCGCAACCAAGAAGAAGAAGAGCGAAAGCTGATGTCCTCCCTCCGCTGCTCCGTAACCCCTATCTAGAGCTGCAAAGTGCTGGGCCACAAGGCTTCCGACTGTCCCAAGGACCCCAACATCCGCTCCACTTTCGACATTGAGGAAGAGCTGAAGCGCATAATGGACATTCGACTGAGGAAGAAGCAGGAAAGCAGCTTCGAGTTCAATGAGTTGATTGCGACTGTGTATAGGGAAAGAATGAAGAGGGACTCGTTCGACCTGGGGTATGGGTCGTCTATCACAGAATCTATGAACAGTGAGGAGGGCAGTGACAGGCCCTTCCCCCCTGCCACCAACTTCGCAGAAATCGCAGAAATGAAGTCCGATTGTCCTCCCAACCCCGAGCAAAACCTCCTCCAGATCGCCCAGTTCACCTCCAAGGAGGCCGAAAAGGAACAACTCATCAACAAACGAGTGACTGTAATGCCGCCACGGTCCGACGGCAGGAAGGAAACGCTAATGGGGAAGCTGACGAGAGGACTGAGTATCAAGGAGCAAGAGGCGGGGAGGCCTTAATAGAGAAGGGCAGTGTTTAATAGGCAAGAAACCCGCTGTAGTTGAGAGTCAGCTACAATTTCTTCCATACCCACACCCTATTTTCCCGATATCTCGACTATCAGTTTTCATCTAATATGCAAATCACGGAGGAATCTAAAGACCTAAAGTCGAAGCCGACTCATACCGCTATTATAGCCCCAACCTCCCTCACTCAGCTCGACACTACAACCGCCGCCAGAGAAGGCCTAGAAGTGCCAATGCCGGACTTAGAGGAGCAAGTCGAAAGTGGCTGCCTTTGCTGTCAAAGCAAGGGCAGGGCGGCTACTGACAGACTGCACTTCGTGCGGAAAGTGTACCTGCTCTTGCTAATGCAGGTGTTCCTCACTGCGGTTTGGCTGGTCCTTGTTCTGGTAATCTCCCCTTTGCGCCACTTTATCATAGCGCTGTGGCCTTTAGCGCTCTGCATGTTCGGTGCAAGCTTGCTGTCTCTCCTTGTGCTGCTGTGCATCCCGAGACTGCATCGGCGTGTGCCCTGGAACTACATTTTGCTGCTGCTTTTTGTAAGTGCTAATTCAGACGTTGAGTGGAGCCTATACCCTGTCCTGGCTTTCCGCCTTCTTTCAGCCTGAAACAGTGCTTGCGGCGGGGCTAATTACCTGTGTGATGTTCATTTCCTTGACGCTGTACGTGTGGCTCACACCGAAAGACTTCCAGAAATGGCTAGCCCTGCCCAGCGCTTTCCTAGGCGCACTGCTCGGCTTCGGCCTGGTCTTCGCCTTCATGTCCACTCGTCCTTTCCACGCCTTGATTTGCCTACTGCTAGTGGGCTTGTACAGTCTGTACCTAGTCCTTGATACTGAGGCAGTGCTGGGGAGGACTGGGCGAGGAGCAATGCTGTATGACGACTACATTTTAGGGACGCTGTGCATTTATAAGGTAAGGACTAGGCAGGATTTGGTGCTTATTATGGTCTTTTTGATGTCGCTGTTTGGAGGTGCAAAATCTGACTAGGTAGTGTATATGGCAATATGGGTTTAGAGATAGTTCTCAGAGAACTACTACAGTATATATAGGAACAAGATAGCAGTACGCCTCTGGGCTGTGCGGCTCGGTATGGAAAAGGCATTTCTGTGAGTGGAAATGAGGACTAGGGGCAATGGAGCTGGCTGCTTTGGAGAACTCAGTGGAGAGGTAGTGGCAATGCCTGAAAAAGGTGGGGTTCGCCTGAGTGCAGACACCTGGGAACGACTGAACCTCCGTTCCACTCCCCTTCCTTTCTCACCGCCTCATCACCGCACTCCGAAATACATCCAAGACTTCACGAACGGCCGCCGCACTATCCACCCCTCCTACCAGCCCCCAGTGCTCCCGCCCCGCCCTGCCACAGCCCAGGCCTTCAGCAAGGGAGGCTCTCTGCTGGATTTGGTCACTAAGGGATACAGCAGGGACGAGGTGGGCAGGGCCAAGGCAGTACTGGGGAAGGAGGGGAAGGTCAAGTACACCAATGCGACGAGTCAAGCGAATGCACTTTATATAGGCAGTCCGCGGAAATACAGAGGAAAGGAAACTGCATTGGGCGAGGCGGAGTATAGCCGGCCTCTATCCCGCAAACTCACAAGCACTGGAATACTGAGTCGCCAGAGCCAAATTGACACAGTTCCTGGCCCTCACCGCAGCTCCAGTTCCCAGGTTGTCAAGGTAAAGCCGAGTCCTCTTCACCAGGTGAGCCAGCCTCAGCAGCTTTTCCAACCCGCTGCCGAGACTGTGCTCGTGCAGAGATGGACAGTGGAGACAGCGGGGGAAGACTGGGTGAAGAGTGAAGGCAAGAGGAGGAACTGCATAGCAGGGGGAGTGAAAGAGGAGGGAGTACAAAGAGTGAAGCCCAGACCCTTGGTAGCCACCAATCTATTCGCTTCCTCGCTAAAACTCGTCTAATCACTGCCCATAGTCAGCCTTCAGATTGAGAAGGTAACGATGTCAACATCAAGCAGGGACAGTGCTTGGAGCGAGTTCAAAGTGTACACTGTATGGGCAATTGGATATAGAGCTGCCGGGAAGCCTACTTAGGTGTAATTTAGTCTATTCTGAGGTTGGTGAGAGCCAAGTACCGCTCTGCTAGTCTGTGTTGCATCTCCTTGCGAGTTTCTTCAGTCATCAAGGCTGCACTGAGTGCTTTCCAGGTGGTCAGAAAGCCCTCATTGGGCAACTTGTGCTCCTGCTTCTGCGCCAATTCGTTGTAAATATCCCTGGAGTGCGTCTGACAGTTCCTTTCCGCGAAGTCGTAGTCTGCGGGCAGTTCCTCCTGCACATACCCTCGCAGCCAGTCCTCAGACATCTTCCCTTGCACCACACTTCTGCGGTACAGCACACTGTTGTTGTCCTTAGTCGAGTCATACTCCTGACAGCGCATACAGTCTTGCTGTCCCTTGGAAATGACCTTATCCCACTTCAAAGTGTGACCCGAGGCAGTGGTAGTGACGATGTAAGAATGCTTAGCTCCCAGTAGCATGCCGAGGAAGTCTTTTTTGTAGTGGTAGCGCTCTGTGACCAGGACAATGTGGTCGCCTGGGTCAGGCGTGAGGATGAGTGGCTCGGACTGGGGCTTGTGGCGGAGTTCGAGACAGTGTAAGCCTCCCATATTGCAACCACTCTCGCACTGGACTCATCTTGGTGTCGCAATTCCTTGTCCAACTACGGGCTTCCCAGAGTATCTATTTGTCTCTAGCTAATCAATAGAGGGAATTTGCATTATTTCGATAAGGCTTCTGCTTGAGTGAAGGAAGGAAAATACTCAAAACTGCAGTTTTACCAATAATGAGACTTTTGAGTGTTACAGCAACTTCCCTCCCAGCACTGCGAATTTAGCTGAAATATACGAAAGAAGCAGTCCTTCCTTCAAAGTTTCAGCTGCTCCCTGCACTGTCCATTCCAGCGGTAGTTTCACCAAGTAAGAGCCCATTCCCTCCTTCCAAAGAGCCTATTTCCCAAATCCCTACTCTCTCCCTACAGCCCACAGTACTCCTCCCCTAGTTAACGGAAAAATGTCCACTCTGCAGCGCGCTGTTTGCGAGCTCCTCCGTCTCCTGGTCACCACGGAGCGAGACCTGGAGCAAATGCGTCTCATCCTCGCCGAGCAGCCCGACTTCGAGCCCTACGAAGCCTTCCGCCGCATCGACATTCAAACCAAGGACTACCTGAGTCCAGCGGACTTGAAGGCCTTTATGGGTCTGAGTCCTGCGGAGGTGTCGGACCGAGACTTTGTGAATATAGTGAAAGTGTGGGATGGGGATGGGGACGGACTGGTGTCGTATACTGAATTTCTAACTGCTGTGCTTCCCAAAACCTCCCCTGCGCTGCGGGCCATTGCCACTAGTCGGAGTCAGTTCTTGATGGAGGGGCTGCCGACGCATGTGGAGTACCCGCTGCTGCGCTTGCTGGAAAGGCAGGTGTATACCATTAGGTGGGGGGATGCGGCTAAAATGCAGCTGGTTTCTCTGGCGGGATTCAGCGCTATGGACGCCTATGAGGCTTTGGATCCGCAGGGGATGGGATATGTGTCTTTCGATGCTTTGGTCTGTTTCTTTCAGTCCTTGAAGCAAGAGGACCCGGAAACCCTCGCAGAGTACATTTTGCGCATTTTCGACACTGAGCGCAGCGGCCGATTCGGCTACTCCCACTTCGTGGAAGGACTAAACCCTGTGGACATAGACGTGAAAGAACAGGCGTTACAGGCTCTACGCAGCTACAGTCCTCGGCCTCGCCAGCGCTTCACTCCCCGCAAGCCGCAATCTGTATCGCCCACCAAGAGAAGGAAGCCTTCTGTGTACAGCACACCACAGAGACGCTCAAAGCCTAGTACTCCTTTTCGTAAGAGTACCGCTGCTTTTCTAGGCGAAAGTGTGCGACTGCGTTCCACCAAGAAACTCAACCCGCGCGTTAGTCCTCGACTCGCCAAAGTCCTACTAGAGCAGCTGGCCTTGGAAAAGGAGTTAGAAAGCGACCGGCAGAAACTGGCTCTGCGGACTGACTTCAGCATATCAGCCCTGATGCGGCGAATGCCAGGCAGCGACGGCCACGTGGCTACCAAGGCTCTAGGCCAAGTCCTGGAGTCGCTGGATGTCCACCCTGCCCCTAGAGAGGTGCAATTACTATCAAAGCTGCTCGATAAGGACGCAGACGGCTGGGTCTCTGCTTTGGACTTCAGTGATTTACTAGTGCCGAGACAGAAAGAACACAGGCGAGTACTGCAGGGCAGGGTGAAATCCGCCTCTTCCTTCTCAGAAGAAACCCGCCGCTGCCTTGCAGAAGTGTTCCGCCATGTGCTGGACACAGAGTTGACAGCGGAGTTACTGCGAGAGCGAGTTAGCAAGGGTCGCTTGGAAAGTCCGTTTCGGGCGCTGGATAGAGGGGGAAAGGGGTACTTGTTGGTAGGGGATTTCCGCTTCTTTCTGCAGCTGCATGGACACTTTTTGACGGAAAAGGAGTTGGCGGGGCTGATGGGCAGATATGACCGAGACAAGGACGGCAGAGTGACGCTCAGGGAATTCGCACTGGAGCTGACTCCGAAGTGTTAACATAAGCAGTCAATAGGCAACTAAGAACTGCACTCGTACAGCTATGGGCGAGTCCTAGTCCAATTACACTCACTTTTAAAGGGTTTCTAAGGAACTAACAGCAGCCCCGACTTTGCACTTTGCGTTTTCCCCCAACCAGTAGTTTGTCTCTCTCCTTCCCCATAAAGTCCAGCAGGGGGTAGGGGGCATGTCTAGGTGCGAAGTCTCCCCGCGCCTTGGACAACTCGTCATCTAGCAAATAGCACTGCAGAATTGTATCCACTGCCATGCTGTACACTGCCATAAAGCAGCTCGCTATCACGTATGTGAGCAGCAGATAGGCCTATTTGGAACTCACAATCACAGGGAAAACCGGAGAGTTGATGTCGCTGTACCGATCTGCATGCGTCAACAGCAGAAAGCCCAAGTAAGTGCTCAGGAAGCAAATGCTCCATTTCCCTAAAAACATGAAAACTCCCCCAATACTGCCCAAAGTAACAAAAGTCATCGCATTTTTTAGCACCAGAGCGAAGGCGTCAAAACAGGCAGTGCAGAAATTGGTCGATTTCAGTGCAATTTGAATATAGGCGTTTCTGTTCACGTGCTGAATTCCCCTCTCAAAGCAGGCAATGTAGCAATTCGCAACTGCAATAAACAGCTTCAAAACGCGGTTTTGGCTTGTTTTTAGTCGATTTACGATGTACCTCATGACCCATTTTAGAAACCGGACAGTGGCCAGGACGACTGCTCCAAAGGCAATAGAGCCCAAATGGAACCTGAAAGCCCGATATAGGGACCTGCAGATGGGCCGCTGTGCGCCTGCGTCGGAATTCAGTGCAAAGTACCAAATCGCCACTGCGGAGGCTAATGTGAACTCAAGTAAGGCGGATATAAACGCGTTCAGCCATAATACGCCGAAAAAGTGGAAATAGTAGATATTTCGAGTGGTTTTGTCCATATTCGCCTCAGGGAATATCGATGAATTATCGTGAATTTCTCCTGTGGAGTAGATTGCTAGGGTCGCGAGCAGCCAATACACATATAAACCCACAGTCAATAGGGCAAACAGAGGCGGAAGCAGAAGGGCGGCTTTGACATCTGCAAGAAAGAGGGTGGCGGACTGCAAAATCGCAATAGCCAGGCGGATTCTGCGGCACATGTAGAGAATATAAAGAACAAAAAGGCCTCCTAGGGCGAAGGTGATGTAGGCGCATATGCGTAAAGTCCGGCGAGTGTCCTCCTGGGAGTCGTTTTGATAGAGGTAATAAGCAGTCCAAAGCAGCATGGCCCCCACACTAAATATCATCAAAACAACCACCAAAATCGAAGTCCATACAATAATGCCCACAAAGAACCTAATCAGAACCATATACAGCACCGCCAGAACCAGTGCAAATCCAGCCACAATTAGCAAAGTGGTCCACACTGCCTGCAGGTCCCCCATCCACTTGACCACTGCATCCAGGTTCAGTTCCGCGGAAACTACACTGGAGCTGGTCCTGGCCCAGCCGGAAACTGCGTTTGGCAGGCAGAAGCGGCCTAGGAAGGATTTGCAAGGGTAGGCTCCGGGGAGGTAGCCTAGCTGCAGGTCAGGGGAGTAGGAACTTTCATAGTGCAACTCACAGACATCAGTGCTATTGTAGCAGTCCACTGCGGCAGCATAGACCCGAGGACACTGTCTCACACAGACTCGCTCACCAATAGACTTGCGCAGTGGAAAGGGCCAATACAGGTAAGGGAAATCCGCTGTAACGCTATTGGGCCGGCCGCACTGCTGGCCTTTACTGTCATAGGGGTATAGGAGCACTGCAGGGTCGCCCTGGATGTAGCCGAACACTCCTGCGCCCAGCCAGGCCACTAGGAAGAGGAGGAATAGGCCGCAGCACAGACAGTCGGTGCAGTGGCGCTTGGCTAGCGGCCCGTTAGCCAGACTTTCTCTCTCGGTACTCAGGCTGGAGGCTTCTTCCTTTATTGGAGTCTTATCATCGCTTTTGGGAGTGGCTGGAATCCCTGGTCTGACAGCAGCTCCGCCCATTACGAGATTTACTAGGTCTTTCCTGAGGATTCGTCCCCACCCGTAACTCCCACAAATAATGGTCGAGACAATCCTCGTGTCCCAAGTAGCCCCGCACATCACCCACGTCCAGCTGCACCGTCCCAAGAAGCTCAACGCCATGAGCTACCAGTACTCCCCATGCAGACTGTTCCTGGAAGTAGGCACAGTGTTCCGAGCCATTCAGGCAGACCCAGACTGCAGGGCTGTGATTTTGTCAGGGAGCGGCAGGGCGTTTTCAGCGGGGGCGGACTGTAGGGGTCTATATAGTGAGTGATGGAGCCAAGCTGTTGATGCCGGAGGGGAGTGACCCTGCTAGGAAGGGACTGAATTTCTCGAGGACTGTGGAGACTATACAGGAGTCTTTTAGGGAGGTGGAGAATTGTGGGAAGCCGGTGATAGCGGTGGTGCATGGAGTGTGCATTGGAGGGGGAGTCAGCCTTGTGGCCGCCTGCGACATGCGGTATTTCGCAGCAGACGCTAAAATCTGCGTAAAGGAAGTCAGTCTCGGCTTCGCAGCCGATGTCGGCGCCCTGCAGTGGATGCCCAAGTGCGTAGGCAACAGAAGTTGGCTGCGCGAGCTGCTCTATACCGTGCGCTACGCAGACGCCCAAGAATGCCTCCAATTCGGCTTCTGCAGCAAAGTCTGCCCCGACAAGGAAAGCACTCTGGCAGCAGCACTAGAAACTGCAAGGGAAATAGCCGCCCAGTCGCCTATAGTGACTGTTGGAACGAAGGTGAATTTGAACTACTCGAGGGATAGGAGTGTGCCGGAAGGACTGGGCTTTGCGGCTGATTGGCAGGCTTCGCAGCTGCAGAGTGGGGATGTGGAGCTGGCCAGAAAGGCGGAGGAGACTAAGACGAAGGCGGTGTTTCCTAAGCTATAGCTAGAACCCATATGTGGTTGTAGTAGGCTTAATAAGCACGAAGTGGGAAATCTAGTTGTGTGAGGCTACGAATTGGGAGGGTTAGTAGATATGTAGGAGACATCACTAAGGCTATGCTGCAAGTTGAGTCTTTTCCCATCTGCTGGAAGCAGGCAGCAAACATGCGTATTTGGAGTGATACGAGGAATTAGGCTAAAAAGACGCCTCCAAAAGCCTGGCTTTGAGTCGCACGAATGAGAACTCCGCCACTTCCGTGCCCAGCACATCGCCAGTCCTGATCCTGCCTACCTCGCAGTGCACCTCGTTCTTCAGCCCCGCCCACCTGTGTCTGGTCCTGCGGAAAAGTCGCGCTTCGTCCCGCGCCCAGTTGTCCTTCTTAGCTGCAAGGACATTCCTGCAGCCTGTGTTGAAGCGCTCAATCGCCAAATCCGCCAAACGTTTAATGCGCACCTGCTCATGTCTGGTGCTCGCCAGCGGCCTCAAGGCCTTCCTCGCAGTCGGCACTTTGCGCAAACCGACTTTCGCGCCCGGGAACTGCGGAGTCAGACTCCGCGCCCGCAAGGAAACAGTAGAAAGCGACATTTCTCCTTTTCGTATATATCCGCACCACTATGAGTGCTGTATATCGCGAGTATGGAGCGAAGCCGGTCATCTCTTCTCTCATCTCCTAGAGGGCAGGTCGCTTTATTGAGGCTACCAATGCGCTCTAGCTCCAGTCTAGCACTTTGTCGACTGCAGCAGTCCGTCCTAGCGGACTTCAGTCCTGCCTACAGCGGGCAACTCTCCGCCCGCGGCTTTATTCCCTTCCTGCAGGAGAGAGACGGCCTGGGGAAACTCATCTCCGTCCCCGGAAGGACGGAAGTCACTTCAACTGTAGAACGGCGGAAGGCAGGACTGAAACCGAAGCTGACAGAGTTGAAGCTGAGACTCAGGAAAAAGACACTGGCGCTAGTGCCGCCGCTCGGAACCTATTCCCTGCATATGCAGTGGGTGAAGAAGTCCTTTCGGACTGAGAGGAAGTGCTTGACTGAGCGGGCTTCACTGCCTGCTTCCGTCCACCCTTCTCTGCCTTGCAAGGAAATCAGGTCTGATTTCGAGTACTTTGCACTCAGATTGGGACTAAAGCCGAAGCCTCGCCGCAAACGGCTTAAAGCTGACTACAGCGACCTAAAGGCGAAAAACAGCTTTGGGTCTTTGGAACTGCAGGGAGACCCGGGGGAGTTGAAGGCGAATTTGGCCTTTAAGCCGCAACTCGCTATCAAGGACCAGGTCATGTGCAATTTCAAGGAAATGACGAGGAGTATATACTCCCGCTGGCATGGAGCGTAGAAGAGGGTAACACTGGCCTGGTAGAGACGGGAGTTAGAAATAAGGCTGGAATAAGCAGTTGGGCAGGTTTGCAGTTTCTTTTAGTCAGTTTCAGCCTGAATTCGCGAATATATGCGAAAGAGAGTGGTCTGAATGCAGAATTCGAGTAGTGAACAGATCTGCAATTTCCGTTAACTCCCACTCCTACATCTGCATTTCCCCAAAACCTGCATTAAAGCGGCCATATCAATCACCCGCCTATTCCAAGTATATGGCCGCTTCGCGCCATAATAATGTTCGAGGCTCGGCTGAAGGAAGCGCTGCTGCTCAAAAAGGTAGTGGAAGCCATCAAGGACCTGGTCACTGACGTCAACTTCGAGGTGACTGCCGAAGGAGTGAGTGTGCAGGCCATGGACGCCTCCCATGTCGCCCTAGTCGCCTTGCTCCTCAAAGCCTCCGAATTCGAGGAATACCGCTGCGACCGTCCCCAGACGCTCGGCATTTCCGTCGCAAATCTCGCCAAAATCATCAAAATCGCAGCCAACGACGACGCTGTGGTACTGCGGGCGGAGGACGATGCCAGCTTCGTGACTCTAATCTTTGAGGGGAAGACTGAGGATAAGGTGTCGGAGTTCACGCTGAATCTGCTCACTTTGGACTCAGAGCATTTGGGCATTCCAGACCAGGAGTATGCAGCTAATGTCACCATGTCCTCCGGCGAGTTCAGCCGCATCTGTCGCGAGTTGACCCAAATCACAGACACCCTCAACATATCCGTGGACAAAAACAACATCAAGTTCTCAGTGTCCGGCGACATAGGCGGCGGCTCCATCACCCTCAAGCGCAACGACTCAGAAAAGTCTGAAGAACGCCTGCTGCTCGAAGTCACAGAGGGAGTCAACATGGCCTTCGCGCTACGCTACTTGAACCTGTTCAATAAGGCGGCTTCCCTGGGCGATACAGTGGTTCTGTCGATGTCTCCGGAGGTCCCGGTGGTAGTCCAGTTCGCCTTCGAGATCGGAGAACTGAAGTACTTCTTAGCACCCAAGATCAGTGAAGAGGCCTAGTGGTTAATTCTAGGAGAGGACTTTAGAGGTTGGATTCGGGACTTGGGCGGGGAAGTGGCTAGGTCGCAGATGGTGATCAGGCCGCGGAGACAGCGGGCTCGCTGGACTCGGGGGGAAGAGGGCTTGCGGGGGGAGAGGAAGGCGCGGGAAGGAACTGCGGACACTGGACGCTTGGCCCTGGGACTCGTACTCACCACTCCGCTCTTTCTTCTCGTCTCATACCTCTTTTCGAAGCATTTTCTCACCCGCACATGTCTATAAGGCGTCTGCGCCAGCCCAGGCGTTTTTAGCAACTTCAGCTCCAGCATGCAATTATTCCCCCTGTCTCCCGGGACCAGGGCAGACACTTTCCTCAGAGTAGGAGTGAAGACTCGACTGATTTCCTCTTCATTAGCAGGGGAAGCAGGACTGGGAGACCTGGAAAAATAGGTATTTGCGGTTTCTTTCGATCTGTCTATGAGTATTCGTAGTTCCTCCATAGGTAGCTTTATGGAGGTGTCCGCCCTGTGCGCTTGGGATATATATGGAAGCCCAGCTCGACTACTACGACCAAATCGTCTCCGGGCGTATTCTCGAGAAACCAGCGCAAGCCAACATCTTCCCCCGCCGCCACACCTACCGAATCGGCCTGGTCTCCGTCCACTCCGGGGCAATCCACCGCTTTTTAGCCCGACTCCAGCGTCGCTTTATAGTGGATTCCGAGGCCTGTCTGTGGCAGCACAGTCTCCAATCCTCAAACCTCGACGGTCTCCCTTGCGTCCTTCTCTTCCAGGAATACCGACAAAAGCAGACCTGTGAGCCTCATCTGTGGGTGGAAATTGAGGTAAATATAAGCTTTGAGAGGACTGAGCAAGGCCAGGTTATGTATCTGACAGAGGGGGAGGATGGGGTGTACATCCCAAGGTGTGGACAAGCAGTGGGGGAAAGGTCTTTGCAGTGTCGACTGTTTAGGAAGGTGTGGGAAGTGATGGCCAGTCGAGGCTTGTGTACCAACTAACAGCCTGATTTCTTCCTGTAAATAGCCGGTTGTCTATTGATTCTGTCCGAATACTCAAATAGTCGAGTATTGATATGGTAAGGAGTAGTAGATACAGACTTATCTACCTTATTTACTGCTGTTTGGGTCGCTCAGCTCCACTTCCGGCTGAATCAGCGACTTCTTCCCCCTCGTCCCTCTCATCCCCAGCAGGTAATACACCCCACAGCAAGCGAACCCAGCACAGCCCAGCACTCCCCCGGCCTCCGAAACGCCCACCACGTCCACAGCCACCCCGGCCACCAACGGCCCTAGCACTTCCCCCAGCGATGTAGCACTGGAAGCTATCCCTGACAGGGAGTCTATCAAGATGTCGTCTTTGATTAAGGCCAGCTGGTCGGTGGAGACTGATATGAGGTTGGGCAGGGAGGAAATGTAGAGGAGGGCGAGAGTGGCGGCGACCAGGGTCAGGCCGACCATGGTGAACAGGGGGGAGGAGGGGAAGAGCAGGTCCCAGGGCCCGAGCAGCCAGTAGCTGAAGCTGACTAGGGCCAAACCTGCTAAATTCACCTTCTTGAGATTGAACATATCCAGTGCATTCGCTAGAAAGCAGCTAAACAGCGCATAGCCTGAGTCCGATAGAGCCCACAAAATCCCGATTTGCGGCGGTGTGAGTCCATATTGCGCCAAGTGAGGCGCTATCACAGTGTCACAGAAGCCCACAGCCGCCATAGCGAAGACCAGCGGCAGGCAGTTGACCAGTATCTCCTTCTTTATCAGCAGCGCTGTCACCTTGTTATCCGCCTCGTCTGTGATGACATACGGCTTATCCACTGAAATGAGTGCGAAGACCAGCCAGGCGCCTAGCAGAAACACTGCCGTGAGGAGGTAAAACATGCCCTGGTACCCTGCGATGTAGAAAAAGCCGGCGCCCAGCACTGGGCCGACCATCAGGCCCAGGCCTGAAAAGGCTTCATTGAAGGCGATTATTTCCTGCATTCGGTCGGGGTAGTCGCTGGCGATATAGGCGTAGGCTGATTAGGCGGTACAGACTGTGTTGACACAGGCAGTGCCCGCCCCTGCCAGCGCCCGAGACAGGCAACTCATCCCGAAAAAGGCATTTCCGTCGAACAGGTCCGCTGCACCCATCAAAGTCATCGACACTCCCTGCATACCACTCACCATAAGGACGTTTCCAGCACTGAATGTGAGTCTTCTGCCTGCAGTTCTGAGGGCAAAGCTGACGACGGGAGACATGAGGAAGGTGACAAGGGGCATGAGGGTGAAGACCACCCCAATGCGCAGGTTGGACTGGCCCTTGTCCTGGGCTTCTATAGGGTAGAAAGGCGCGATAATGTCGTAAATCAGACAGCAGAGGAAGTTGGCGAGGTAGATCGCCCCTAGTTTCCAGTCCATTATAGGCTGCATTAGTAGGAAAAGCGGGATTTCTGCACGGTCTGCTGGGAATTGGAGCAGATAGGTTGATTTCCTCACTTTTCCTTGTGCAATGGTCCATCGATCCCATCCAGAGGCTGCAATTGGCTATATACGAGCAATTTATCGCTGTCAATGGGCGATTTCATAGAAAATTTAAGCGAAGTCACATTTTCACCTTATAAACTTCTGCATTTTTCAAGGAAACTGCGATAATCATCAAGCAATTCAATAGGAAAACAGTGAACAACTATGAATCCTCGGGAATCAGCAAAAAGTTAGCCAGGAAAAGGACGAATAAAACAGGGAAAACGAGAGAATTATGAGAGTTTGACAGCAGTGCTCTTTCTCAATGAGAAGAAAGTACAAAAATAGGTACTGCTAACTCAGGCTTAGGCCAGATAGGAAGTCGGGAAGTACTGGCAAAGGGAAGGGTGTTCCTTGTTTGCGAGAAGCTTGTAGACTAAAGCAGTTCTTGGCTGCCAGTAGATGAACAGCCATTTTCCTGACCTACTGCAGACGTATTTGGAATGAGGCCTGTAGAGATTGATACCAGTAGTCGATTTTCTACTCCCGGGATATTCGAGGAAAGCCATTCTAGGAAGTATTTTCCTCTGAAAATTTAGAAAATCCCCCAAAGTCTCCATTCAGAAACTGTAAAGCCAGCGTTTCCTCTCCTCTGCACCCCGCTGCATACCCAGTTTCCAAAGCCCTCGCCTCCATTTTCCCATTAACCAAGCCACATCCGTCTCTCGGCCTAGTCTTTATGCCCGTGATGGGAGCTTCCTTATAATATACTTTAATAGAATTTGATTGCTGTGTGCTACGGAGTCTACGTGAGGACTCAAAGCCGCCACTGAGTCCCGACTACTTTCTCGATCCTAATCCTGGGATCTGGTTCCCGTCGACACCAGTTTTGCTGAAGCATGTGATAAAGAAGAATTCATCAACATCCCACTGGAGGAGCAGCTTCTGTACGAAGGCAGGGCTTTGGAGGACGGGAAGACTTTCGATGATTACGGAATTTAGTCTGGAGACTGAATTATCGTATCCCAGAAATAAGCGTAGTCTGTGGTCTTCTCTAAGCTATCTTTGGAGTGGTTAAGTTGTTGGAAAGCGAAGCACGGAAAGACAGAGAAACTGCCAGTGAAGTGGACAATAACCCCGCTGCTATGAGCTGTTTTGCTAGTCAAGTTGCTCCGAACTGACGGATTTCCGACTAAGAAAGCCCCCGGATTACGGGTCTTTATATGCAGAGGAAGGCTGATTAGGAGGGGCAGTCTGTGTGCGCAAACATCTGAGACAGGCACTTCCCTACCTTACTCCCTCGACTAAATGACATTCCGCCCATTAGCAGACTACAGCGCTCGCTACAGGCAGCGATTTTCCGCGTCATTCTTCGCCTCATATGCCTCTGGCTTCCTTCTTACTAGTGCACTGTAGGTGTTTAGAGGAATTGGGACTGGGCTATCATAATTTGCTCCTTTCCCTACTTCTTGGCAATTAGGGGAAACCCCTAAAGTATCCATTCAGAAACTACGCAATACCCACATATTCTGCTCATCTCTCCCCTGCACCCCGCTACATACCCAGTTTCCAAAGCCCTCGCCTCCATTTCCTATTAACCAAGCCACATCCGTCTCTCGGCCTAGTCCTCATGTCCATGGCGGGAGCTTCCTTATAATATGCTTTGGTGGAGTTTGATTGCTGTGTGCTACGGAGCGAGTCTACGTGGGGACAGTCCCAGTCTGGTGGAGCTCAAAGCCACCACTGAGTCCCCGATTACCATCATTGTCATCACTCCAACATCGAAAAGTTTAAGCTACAACCTAGACACCAACACTTCTGTGGACACGCTGAAAGAGAAGTTGCAAACAGACACTGGAACGCCGCCCGACCAACAGCGGATTTTGTTCGGAAGTAAGGCTTTGCAGAGCGGAGAAACTCTAGGGTTTTATGGAATTAGGAGCGGAAGCAGACTGACATTCGTCATTAGCTTACGTTAAATAACAACTTAGGCAAATAGAAGGTCTGTGGGCTTTTCAGAGGGAAAATCTGTTTTGGCTTCGGGTTAGTTGTGAAGAGTTCCAGGGGTTTCGAGCATTGGAGAGGAAAAAGGGAACGTAAGGGTGGACTGAAAGGCATTTGCAGGCGGAAACAGCACTAGTGGAGGTAGCAAGGGAGCCGAAAGGATGAGGATTTATGCTTTTCAGCAAATTTTCTGTTCACCGGACAGTTCGCATTTCCGAATACGTCCCATAAAAGCCGATATACATAGGCAATGCTGATTAGGAGGTATCCGCTGTACACCCGATAGGCTACTCATCCGCTTAACACCCTCTTCTAGGATGACAAATCGGTTATTATTAGGCTAGGAAGACAGTGCTATCAACACGCAAAGATCCCTGGCAATTACAAATTTACCCAATATATGAACCTTTAAGGCATTTATAGTACTCTGTCAGTGACTTAGATTTGTATGCGGGAGTTGGATAAGAAGCGGACATCCCAATTTCCCTACTCCTTCCCATTAGCCAAGCCGCAAATGCCGAGTTTAGTCCTTAAGCCTATGGCGAGAGCTCTATTTTAACATGCTTCGACCTTATTCCCGATTTCAATGAACCAGGCCTAGGTGAATATACCCGCCTTAGTGTGGATATATTCAGTTTGTGAAGTCACTGAAAGCAGCAGTCTTGGAGTCTGGCAAATCAGTAGGATTTGGCCGGAACTGTGTATTGGAGGACGCAAATCTAAGGGAAGCAAGATAGACATCCATCGTTCTACCTAAATAACAGCCTCCGGGAACTGCCTACTTCCCCTAACAATACTGCAATCCACGCTAATACAGCCAATTCACAGTCCTACTCCCACTAAGCCAGTTCCTTACTCCTATTGCACAGGGTCTTGAGTCTCTTTGCAGTACTTCAGGTAGCCGTCCAGGTCGAAGCCTTGAGTTTCGCTGTCGCTGGAAGAGTTCGACAGGACTTCGGCTTCGTCGTCGGAGCTGTTGATGATGTTGGGGACGAAGGGGTCGTCATCACTGCTGGACTCAGCCGCTGTTTCCAGCTTGGTTTGCTTGGCTGCAGAGGGCGGCTCTGGGTCGAGTTGGCAGCTTTTCCGTTTCAGGTCCTCTGGCTCTGCCGGCTTTTCACCTCCAGGATCCATTTTGCTAGTCCCGCCAGGTTTGACTTGAAACCCAAAGTCCGGATATACAGAAAACCGAGACAAGCACTGAGAATAGGCGAAGAATTCCTCACTTTAGCACTGCAAGGAACTGGATCCCGGCCGTTTATTACCGATTAGCGCGCAATTCCCCCAAATCAGACACTAAATTCGCAAATTAAAGTCTTCGACCTCAGTTCCGCCCCTGAGTCGAAGACAATTCCCTGCCAATTTCCCGCTTCCCCGTAAAATATATGCCTTCTGCGCGGTCCGCAAGAGTATCTCCTGCTGCCCGCCCGGCTCCTGCCCCTGCTCAACCTGCAAATGCCTGCGGGGTACCTCCTCGACCCTGCACGCTCCCAGCCCTCCAAAGCCCCCCTACCTGTCCTGACTGAGCCTAGGAAGCGGAAAGCCACTTCCACAGCAGACCACATCCCTGTGCTAGTGGCCTTACTGAGGGAAATGAAGACCCATCCGAAGGCCAAATACTGCAGCAAACTGGGGGTCGTGTGGACGGAAGTGGAGGAGAAGCTGGGAAACCGGGAGTACCAGTCCGGGTACGAATTCGCTCTGGACGTAAGGAAGATGTGGACCGCGGCGTTCAGGCGGTTCCCTGCAGGGAGTCAGGAGTACATCGCTGCTGTGGAGCTGAGCGACTACTTCGAAAAGGCACTGTCCAGGAAGGGAGAGGAGGGGAAAAGGCCAGTGGCGGGCAGGCCTGCGGAAGAGCATAAGGTGAGGCCACTGACTCTGCACGAAAAGGAGCTATTGGCTACCGGCATCCGCAGTCTGGACAAACACTACTTACGACGAATTGTGGACATAGTGAGTGGGTCCAAAGGACAACAGACCTACACAGAGGAGTTCGAATTCGACATCGACAAACTGACTCCGGAAATAGGCAGAGAACTGGAGACCTATGTGCAGCAGTGTATGAGGAAACAGACCCCTGTCCAGGCCCCTGGCAGGGCGGAAGTGCTTAGGACTGGGTCTTCGAGCAGTAGCAGCAGTGATTCGGACTCGGAGGAGGATAATGGCAACCCGCAGGGACAGCCCTGTCCTGCAGCTAGTCAGTAGTGCACAAATACAGATATAATAGACACTAAAGAGAGAGTTTAGCGACTTCAATGCCTCCTACTGTCAGTCCAATACGTATAACTGTAGTAACAATCGCACAGAAAGCCTCTAAATCCGCCTAAGGCAGACTTAGAGCCCTACTAGCATGACTTCCCTCGGTCTACACCGCGATTTCCACTGCAAATTCCTCCATGTTAGCAATTGCAGGCATGAAGGCAGTCAACCCCCCTCCCTCGGCCCGCAAACGACTACTGAGGCCCTGCACCTGTCTCTCCTCTTCCTTCCTGCCCACCCCTCCGCTCTACCCGAGTCCCCCTACTCACCCTCGCTCTCGCTTTTCAGACGTTAGTCCATACCGCCCTGTCAACGGAAGCGTCCCCACCGACATCCCTCCGAAATCAAGGCGAGCCAAGCTGAAAGGAGTCAAGGAGAACCAATTCCCCGGAGTTTCCCAGTCCTTCTCCCAGGATTACCCGCAAAGCCAGGTCAAACCCGGCCCCAGACCCCGACTCCCTTCGAAAAGTCCGATTTTAGTGTCTGTGAATAGAGCAGATATTAGAGGCAAAGCGGACATGCGCAAAGGCAGTTTCTCCTACAAACAGGCAATTCCCTGCGAAGACTGCCACTCCACTCCCATTGTGAGACTCAACATCCGGTCTTTGCCCACAGAGCCAGACTCGCAGACCGCTAGAGGGTCTCGCAGCTCTTCCTCTGGACTCACAGCCCGCTCCAGACGCTTTCAGCAGCTTTCGAGACACTATAGACTGGATAGGAAGTCACTGCAGAGGGAAGTGTCGGCGATTTCCCTGCGGAAGGGGGGAGTCAGGGGCGGGGAGAGGAGATATGCCACTCCGGAAAGACTGCCAAGTGTCATTTTTATGGCTGATTTGGAGGGAATAACGCGAATTAGCGATTATTCAGAACGGTGAGAGTGCTTTACCTGTAATATATAGCTAATCGCATACTAAATCCAGCTCTTAACGTCAATTCACCCACAGACCAGATGAAAAACTGAAACAATCACCCATAAAATAGCAATGTTTGGGGAAACTGAAGATTCCTCAAGGCCTTCAAAGGCCTGCAGACAGCTTTCAGCCCCTCTTCAAAGGCCTGGTAACAGTGATTTCTTGTCTGGAGAGGGCCGCAGAACCCTCCCAGGGCCTGGTAATACTACGCTGCCTTGGTGGAAGCCGGAGCCCGAGTCTCCTTTGATACGCTATAGGTCTGTGTGGCGCAGAGCTTTCTTTAAAATCAAGGTCAGACAAGCAATCCGGAAACTAAACCAAGAAACCATAGTTTATGGCACCAACAACGACCTTGTCGACCTAAACCACCACTACAAGCCCAACATCGACCACCTCATCACCAAAAAGGCCACTTTGCAAGACTTCGCCCATCAAATCGCCTCCGCCAGTCCCGAAGAAAAGCCAGAATCTCTGTTTTTATTCTACCCAGATGGGAAGTTTCGACAGGTGTGGAACTCCGTGTTGCTGGTGTTTATGCTGTATACGGCCATACTCGTGCCCTATAGGATTGCATTTGGGGAGACTTGCTTTTGGGACGTGTGGACAGTGCTGGACGTGTTGCTGGATGTTGTGTTTTGCCTGGACATTTGCGTCAACTTCTGCAGTGTCGCAGAAACTGCCTCCGGCCGACTCGAAGTCCGCAGAAAAGCCATCGCACTCCTCTACCTCCAGTCCTGGTTCCCACTGGACTTCCTCTCCAGCTTCCCTACCACTGCTGTGGACTACGCGGTAGGCACGGAGGGCAGTTCTTCAGTGGGCAAGTATAACAGCTTGATGAGGCTGGTGCGCCTGCCGAGGGTGTACAAGCTTGTGCGCATATTCAGAATTGTGAAAATTGTCAAGCATTTGGCGGAAAATGCGGTTTTTCAGCGTATTTATGAGGGATTTCAGATAAATTCCCGTAATTCCCACTCAGGACTGCTAAAATTCCTCAAGTTTCTAATAACAGTGAGTGTCAGTGTGCACGTAATGGGTTGTTTCTGGTTCTTTTCTGCGCGAATAACCGATTTCCCTCCCGAAAGCTGGGTAATCCGACACGATTTACAGTCGAAACCGCCCTTAGAGCAGTACCTAACCTCAGTTTACTGGGCCATTGCGACCGCCACTACAGTAGGGTATGGGGACATAGTCCCTATCACTCCCCTCGAAGTAGTGCTTTGTGTGGGCTGGATGGTGGCCGGAGTGGGCTTTTACTCCTACACAATTGGCACTTTATCGAGCGTTTTGCTCACTATCGACACTAGAGAGTCACTTTTAGCAGGCAAATTAGCAGCCTTGCAGGAACTCACCCGGCAAACTGGCATTTCCCAGGGGGTTAAGGAGAAAATCAAAGAGGCGCTTCGGTACAATTCGAAGAAAATCGGGACAATTTGGAGCGATAAGTACTCTTTGTTCAAAGATTTGCCTAAAAGTCTGCAGGCGGAAGTCGCTTGGAGCATTTTTGACGGCGCTGCCAGGTACTTCCCTGTTTTCCAGCAGTTTGAGACGTCGACTTTGGTGGAAATGATGCCGTTGCTGAGGCCTTTGAAGCTGAATAAGGACGATTTCGCCTATAAAGAGGGAAATTACCCGGATCAGGTGTACTTTTTGACGCTTGGAAGAGTCGCTTTTGTGATTTTGCCCAGTGAAGTCATATACAAGTCCTTCATGAAAGGGTCCTATTTCGGGGAAATTGAGATTTTAAGCGGCTTTAATAGGCAAAACACTGCTTTATGCATCCATTTTTGCGAGTTTTTAGTCCTGTCCAAGCCCGACTTCCTCACAATTTTAGGCGACTTCCCAGCAGACGCAAAGAAAATGCGTGCAATTGCAGCCGAAAAGGCTCTCCGCTGTAAAAAAGCATACAAAGAAACGCTATTGTTACTACAATTAAAAGCAAACCACGGGTCCATTCAGGTTCTCGCAGGACAGACGTCCCTGCAGTGCGCAGGAGAAGAGCTGGAGACTGGGACCGAAGTGGAGAAGCTGGCGAAAAGAGTGGGGAGAGTGGAGCAGGGGACTGCGGAATTGGCCAGGACGCTGGGAAAGTTGGAAGACGGAGTGCGGGCAGTGGAGCAGACAGTGGCGGAGGTGATGAAGGTCTGGACTACTGAGAACTCGACTGAAGTGGAGGATTGCCCAGGTAGATAACTTGATTTCTTACATACACAATTGCATACCCAAATGCCTGTACTGCGATTTCCCTCAATTCGCTTCAAGCGAAAGTGCAGGCTCTCTCAATTCGCCTCAAGTTAAAACTGCCATACAGGCGACCAATAATAGACGTATATGGGCTGCTGTGCTGCTTGTGAAGCGTCCAGTTCTGAGCCCAATGCAATGCTTTCGGTCGCTCCCATCACTCTCTCACAGCTCAGTATTCTCCGCTTCGACCCCTTCGCTATGGACATCCAGCAATACTTCCATGAACTGCTGCAGACTGCGGCTTGGACGGCCAATACAGAGTTACCTTCTGTCACCATCAAGAGCCTTCCTACGTCCAGATACAGCGAAAAGGCGCCGGTCATGTGTCTCCAGTTAGCGCCTTTCCAGGCTACTGACCCTGCTTATATCGTTCAACTGCTGACTGACCCCAAACTGCGCATGTCCTGGGACGAAATGCTGGGCGACTGCCACGAACTCCAGTCCTCTTCCCGCACAGTCTACTACAGTCTCTTCCAGTTCCCCTTCCCCTTCAAAGACCGCGACTTCATCGAAACCGCAGTGATCCTCCCCTCCAACTCCGGCCTCACCCTAGTCAAATACTCCACCGAAGAGTGCGAAGTGCAGTCGCAGGCAGAGCGAGGCACTACTCACTTCTTCGTGGCCAGGGTTGAGGTCAGGGAAGGACTGACTGAGGTGACGGTGATGGCGCAGATGGACTTGAGTTTGCCTTTCAAACAGCAGATTTTGATGAGGTATGCGAGTCTGTTGGTGAAGGACTGGGTGGAGGAGTTTCTCAAGAAGGCACAGGAGGGTAGGAAGGAACTGTCTGCCCCGATGAATTAGACTAGATATTAGTGAAATCGTTGAAATAGACCTAAGTCTGGAAATAACGAATGATACATATCTGTTTTTATGTGGAA
>Ga0247837_1002439_pt1 | contig 35209 bp, 22 predicted proteins | sample LaCtaG_2_FD_187115 | JGI IMG/M metagenome (GOLD analysis project Ga0247837, IMG submission 187115) | Freshwater microbial communities from meromictic Lake La Cruz, Castile-La Mancha, Spain - LaCruzMarch2015_14.5m | ecosystem: Environmental > Aquatic > Freshwater > Lake | place: Spain: Castile-La...
CTCTTGGAAACGTTGCCGGCGCACAGTTGAGCAATCTAGTGCAGAACGGACTCGGCCTGAGCTGGGAATACGTCCTCTGGGCTTCCTCCATTCTCTCTCTCCTGCTCTCCATCCTGATTCTCCTCTTCCTGTACGAGAAGCCGCCCGAGAGTTCCGAGCGTCGGTCCTTCACCGTAGCTCTGTCCTTCGCCAGTTCCGCTCCAAGCGAAGCAAAGCAAGGCGTGTCTTTCTGGACCGCTCTCAATATGCCGGGGTAGGAGCCAGGCAGCGTGGCTCTCTATTCCCTCGTCTACTCACTCCTCAAACTCGCCTACTCAAGTCTACTGGTGTGGCTGCCTTTCTACATCAGTGACGTGCTGGGACAGGAGGGAAACAAGGGGAGTTTGGCAATGATATATGACCTGGGGACGGTGGTCGGTACTTTTGTATTGGGGTTCATTAGTGATCGACTGGGGATGCGGTCTCCAGTGGTCATTGCAATGCTGCTGGTTTCCGCGCCCTGTCTGTATGCGTTTAGCCTTACTTCCGCTTCTCTTCTTTGGCCGTACTTCATACTGGCGCCGATACTAGGGTTCCAACTTGGAGGGATCAGTGGACTCGTGGCCTCAGCAGTGGCTGCAGACCTGGGCAAGCAAGACATAGGCGAGCGGAAAGAGGCTTTGGCCACAGTCGCAGGCATTGTGGACGGCACTGGCAGTCTGGGCACCGCCTTAGGTGCCTTCATCGTAGGGTGGCTACTGCAGAGTTCCTGGTCCTATGTGTTCTACTTCCTCATTGGTAGTGACTAAGCAGCCTGCTGTGTGAGTGCGGCGGTCCTCACAATTCCCCTCTTTATCAGAGAGAAGCAAAGGCGCACTGACCGGAAGATGAGTTACGCTCCTTTATTCAACGAAGGCCTATAGTGCTAGATCTTTCTCCCCTAACCTCCCTCCCCATTCCTGCTCCGCTCCCAGCCATTCCTTCCTTGCCAATATAGGTTTCAAAGTAGTGAAAATTGGTGAAGAAAAATATGAAGCTGACGATTGCTCTCGCAGCTCTGTTAGCTTTGGCCCAGGCGGGTGAGAAGGGCGTTGACGTGTCTTCGAGCGTCAACTGGTCCTGTCTCAAGTCGCAGGGCATTGACTTCGGCATCATCCGCGGCTATGAGAGCAGCGGCAATGTGGACTCCAGTGCCAAGGCCAATGTAGCGGCGGCCAAGAGCGCAGGGATCGACAACGTGGATCTCTACTTCTTCCCCTGTGTGTCCTGCGGCAACCCAGCTAATCAGGCCGCTGAGTTCATCAGTGCCTTCAAGGGTGTAGTGAAGAGAGTGTGGCTGGACATTGAAATTTACCAATGGAGCAGCAGCCAGTCCTCCAACCAGCAGTTCATCCTCGAACTGGTGTCCGCCCTGGGCAAGTCCTTCACTGTGGGCATCTACACCAACCTCAACAACTGGAGCTCCATTGTAGGCCAGAGCTGGTCTTCCTGCTCCAGTCTGCCGCTGTGGTACGCGCACTACGACAACACTGCGGACTTCGATGACTTCCAGGCCTTCGGCGGGTGGACAGACCCCTACATGAAGCAGTACGAGGGAGACGCCACGCTCTGCTCAGATGATGTGGATATGAACTGGACCAAGAAGTCCTCAACCAAGGTCTTCTTCACTCTCTAGCTAACTCTAGACCTCAGACTAGCTAAGGCTCAAGTTTTGAGCGGAGATTTGGGGTTTGAGGTGGCCAAGAGGTGAATTGCGAAGTTGATTCTGGTCATAATGGACCCCAAGGCTTTGTTGAGCGCCACCAAAAAGCTGTTCCCTGCAGCTTCATCTGACAAGTCTCCAGGCAGCGTACGCAGCAAAAACCCTATATCCTTCCGAGTGATTTCCGGTATCCCACTGCACAGCATTAAGCACAAAAGTGTGATGAACAGTCGCCTATTGCGTCTCAGCACGTTGTAGGCGTTCACACAGAGCTCTAGGAACTCCCGGAAGCCTTTGGACTTCTTGCCGCCCATGGCATGTCTGAAGTCGGAAGTGAAGACAAAGGGAGCGGTTTCTCTGGGAATGCCCATTTTCCGCTTGAAGTAGCCTAGGAAGTGGCCGAAGTCGATGTGGAAAATCTGCCCTGAGTACTTCAGCATGATGTTGTCGTTGTGCCGGTCTGCCACCCCTAATACATAGGTGCCAACCGAGTACCCTGCACAGCTCTTGACGAAGTTCTCCACCCAGTCCTCCCCCGTGTTGTGCGCAGCCAGCCACCGTTCCAGTGTCTTCTTGCTGAAAACGCCCCTCTGTCCTCCTCCCCAACTATGCACCGAGGCCAACGTTTCCGCCTTTTGCACGATTTCGAGCATGCCACTGCCTGAAGCCAAGGGCATGCAGTGGTATAGCGAAAGATGCAAATTCATGCCTTGCTCCGCCCACAAGTTCTGCATGATTTTTAACATCGTCAGCACAACTAGGTCTTGTCGCAGGTCGTCTCCAGTCTTGAACAGCACATGCACGTCTGCATCTGTCTCAAAGCCTTGAAAGACCAAGTAAAGAGGCTTTTTCTTGGACTTCATGACTTTGCACTCCTCCACTTTGATGCGACTCACACGCACTTTGGGGTTGAAGGCGAGTGGGTAGCGTTCTGGCATTTCGTCATTGATGTTAGTCAACTCCGCCCATAAGTAGGGCTGCACGCTGTCCTTGTCCTCGTCCCGCCATTTCGCAACGGTCCTGGCCAGCTGCTCCAAGTGTCTGATTAGGTAGTCTTCAAAGACCAGTGTGTCGTGCACAGGTCCACACTTCCTCACAAACTGCTCCAATAGCAGGCCAAAGCGCTCCTGGAAATAGGGCTCTTCGATCTCACTGCGTAGCAGCCAGAAGCAGGTGTGACCGAAGGTGAAAGGATGCTTTAGTGCCCTTCTCATGAGAAACCTCGCAAGCGCAGACTCATGATAAGGCTCGAACTTAAGCGCCTGCACAAGTTGCAAGAGATACAAACTGCACTCAAAGTTGTTCATCTGCTCCAAACAGCGCACAGCGTAGTCTCTCACCTTCACATCTGCGAACTTCCCATCTAGCAGTTCCAGACCTACCTGTGGGGACTGGAGAGGACAGAGTTGCAGCATGAAGTGGACATCTCGTACACACTCAGGACTGCACCAGTTCACACTTTCCAGCAGCTTGGGAAGACCTTTCGTCTGAGCTACATAGGCGCGGTAGGTCCATAAGAGGCCTTTTTCTTCGGTTTTCAGTTCATATAAAGGATGCTCGTCGATAATGCGGGATAGTTCGCGAAGATCACCAGAGGGTATTTCCGCTGTCAACTCACGCAAATAGCCTGCCAGGTCGAAATCTGCATCAATGGACTCTCCAAAAACTAGAGGTTTGAGGAAGGACTCCAGCTGAATGAAGAGCTGAGAAGCTTCTGGAGCCTTATTTGTGGATGTAGAGCCTGTAGGGTCCTGCAAACTGTAGTAGGGGTAAAGGCCGATTCTGTGTATGCCGGATTCCATGCGATTTGCGAAGTCGAATAAGCGGAAGTTGACCCAGGCCAAGTCCTTCTCTTGGACTGAGTCTCTGGGTCGCTTGTACACACTCCCAATTACTCTGAACTTGATCATGGCTGCTTGCGGCAACTGTGAGTACCTCAAGCGGAAACTCACCCAGTCACTCCACCTGACCGTGTCCACGTAGTCTCCACTGCTGCCTTTGCAGCTGCTAGCGAGAGCTGTCCAGTGGCTTTCTTCCAGCCGCACAGACCCGTGGTATAAACCCACTTCTACCTTTATGCGCTCTGCGACGAGACGCTCTTTGCGCTCTCCAGAGTCTTCGTCCACTACGTACATGTGCAAGTTGTCGATGCCCAGCACTTTTAGTCGGAATCGCTTGTGCAATTGTCTCACGTCTAGATCCTGCCCTAAGTCTACCTTGTGGTCACGCATCGCAGAGTAGCAGAACTGCTCAGAAACGCGTTTGCGCAAGGCCGGCATCACCGTTTGGGTCCTTGCCCTAGGGACGTCCGGCAGGAATATAGTGGAGCGGAACACAGTGCTACGCTTTTGAACGTAACTGGGCAGGTCTAAAGGCTGCGTAACGCGTCGAGAGTGGATCAAACGTCTGAGTTCCTCTTCGTCGTCTAAGACCAAGTCATTGACTGGGAAACAGGTCGAATCCAAGTTATCAATCACATCTTTGACTGCTTCTTTGATGAAGGGAACCACTGTGTCGTAGATGTCGAAACTAGGGAGATGACCATTGCTTTCCAATGCACTCGGCCTGTCCACCAGCTCCAACCACGGAGTTTGGTGAGTGTGCAAAGCCTCGCGCACTCCTTCTGCCTGCAACAATGGCACTTCCCAGCCCCAGATGTACTCACACATGCCCATCACTTTGAACATCTTCTGTCGCATGTCCAACTCCACATCTACGAGTTTCAGCACCTTGGCTTGCAGCCGCTCCAGTGCTTCTCTCAGAGTAGTGGTGGCTGTTACCAGCAAACTCGTGTTGGTCAAGGACAGGTCAGTGAGTCGGATATTCACCATGTGGCTCTTGCAGTCTAGCCAGGCGTCTGGCAGAGGGTCGATGAATTGAGGATAACTAGCGTTGGTGTCCTGAAGCTCAGAGACGTCGTTTAGGGGGTATTTGAGGCGAAAGGCGGTCGCTTCTCGACTGTTTGAGGACCAATTCGGAGCTTTGCCGCCGTGCACTAACTGGTCCAGCGAGCACTGAAGCACTTCCGGCAGAGTGAAGTCTTGGTCCGGACTGGCCACAGCGGGCCTCAAAGTGAGCAAAGGACAGTGAGCGTACTCAAACGGCCTGGTCCAGAAGTTCATGTCATGCAGGCGAAACAGTTTGAAGTAGTTGGGCAGCGGTCGACTCGGAAGTTTGAGAGACTCACACACACTGAGCACTAGCTCCAAAGCTTGACTCTGAGCATGCAGCTTTTTCACCTCCCCGTAAGCCCGCAAGCGGCTGAGGACCTGCTTGGCAGTGGTCTTCTTCCCAATTTTGACAATGACGTTGTCATTATTGACTAGCTGCACGCATAAGAACAAGTCCTTCGGCTCCAGCTTCTCCAACTCATCAGAGTCCAAACAGGTGAAGTTGATTGTTCTGCTCTTCAGTGAGCCGCGTCTATCGGATGTAGGCAAATGCTTATCTGTGTTGCCACGCTGGAGGAGAGATGCGCGCTTGGCTCGCGTTGCCATGTTACTAACCCATACACTGTAAGTAAGACAGTGGCAACAATGCACTGCATCAATGGAAGTTGATATCAGGGGAATTGTGACCAGGGAGAAGTGGGCTGACTAGTGCATGACCTCCTTCAAGACAGAGGGCAATATGTACATTAAGACTTGGAAAAGATGTCAGTGAGGACAGGACTATGGGAGTGGACTAGGCTTTATGGCGAAGAGCTTGTTCCTCGATGATAGTCTGTTTGATGCCGTCACCCTTGGGTAGCTTGACTAGAGACTTCTTGCCCTTGCCAATGACGAAGGCGTAGTTGATGCGAGTGGCGAATGTGTGCCCCTTGCTGTCACGCACGTGCACAATGTCGAAGCCACCTTCGTGCTTTTCCCAGTGGACGATATTCCCCACTCGGCCCGTGTTCACACCTCCGACAATCATCACCAGCGCTCCCAGCTCGAACTTGATGTGTTCCTTGACTTCGCCCGAGGCAATTTCGAACACCACTGAGTCGTGCAGGTCAATGTCAGGGTGCGGGTAGCGGATAGTGCGGCCGTCATGAGTGACAATATAAGGCACGTGATTAGTCCCCATCTGCTTCTGGTTGACCTTCAACAACTTGGTCTTCGCATCCTCCTCAGTAATCTTGATAACTCTGAAGCGGCCCTTGGTGTCGTAGAGCAAGCGGAAGTACTCATTGGAAGGCTTGAGATGCAGCACGTCCATGAAGCCGCAAGGGTAGCGGACATCACTGCGAGTCTTGCCGTCTATCTGAACCATTCCCGACTTGTCGTGGGTGATCTTCATAGCCTCAGTGTAGTTTAGAGCATACTTGAGCCGGTTGCGCAGGATGAGTGCAAGTGGCAGACACTCCCGAAGCTTGTGAGGGCCAGTGGAAGGGCGCGGGGCGTAGATGCCTGTCAGTTTGTCCAGCATCCAGTGCTTCGGAGCGTTGATTCTCTTCAAGTGCTTCCGAGGCCCTCGTGCCATTTTACACCACTGATTACCAAGAGTGCTGAGATTGGCGGGGGGAGGGGAGCACAGCGCTGCACTGACGGGACTTCTGTCAGGAATGCACAAAGGCAGAAAGCAGGACACATATGCGAGGAAACTATTAATTCAGTCTAGCTTCCAGTAGTGAACTTGGTGACCGCCTTAGTCCCCTCCGAAACCGCATGCTTCGCCAACTCCCCAGGCAACAGCAGCCGCACCGCCGTCTGCACCTCTCTGCTCGACAAAGTGCGCTTGTGTCCATAGCGTACCAACTTGCTGCCCTCCAGGCAAATGCGTTCGAAGATGTCGTTGATGAAGGAGTTCATGATGCTCATGGAGCGCTTGGAGATGCCGATGTCAGGGTGGACCTGCCGCAGTACACGGTAGATGTACAGAGCGAAGGTTTCGGCTCTCTTCTTGGACTTCTTCTTGTCGGCGGTCTTGGCGGGCTTGGGCTTCTTCTCGGTGTCCTTCTTGGGAGGCATTGTTGGATTAGAGTGTGCCTCGAGCTTAAAAGGGAAGGGAGTATCTGGGAGCTGCTTGGCCATTGGCTGGTGGGGCGAGATATTGGAGAGATATGGATACTTCCATGGGCTGGCTGGGAGCAGGGCCCAGCTCTGTGCGGTTGCACTGCGGCTATGGGCGCTGCCTGTCATCACTCGTCTAAGGCGGTAGTACGGCCTACAGCAGGCTGCTAGCCTGAGCGCTAGACGCGCAAGTGAAGAAATGGCGCTAAAGAAATGGGAGGAAGCGAAGTGTGGACGAGCCGCAGCCAAGCACTCTAGGCTAACAAGTCAGTACCTGGAAAGGTGCCGAGAGGCCTGTCCGAAGAAGTCCGTGCATACATCTCGCCACCTTATCAAGTGCTACTTGTTCATACCCAGCCATCTGTCCGGATCGCTGCGCTGATAGCCAGTTAAGTATAGCTGTTTGCTTCTAAGTCGTCCTCAGATAGGTCTTGTGTGGAGCTGCTGCTCCAGTCCTTCACCGCGCCCAGCGGAATGCGCACCAAAGTCTCTGTCACTTCGCAGTTCCGCTTCACCAACCGTCGCTTCTTTACTACTGGATGGAGCCTCGAGTCGTCAATTAGCTCGAGTCGCGGCCTGCGCAGACGCTGTTGCAGCTCAGGGTAGAGCAGTGCGTACTGCTGCCAGCACTGCTCCTGCGACCGTCCTGGTATCGTCAAGTCCACATATTGTAGCGTATCGGGGGCTGGGGCGGTGTCAGGCCTTTGGATTGGGACGGCTGCAGTGGTGGGTTGGATGGGCATAGAGAAGCCAGAGTTGTGCTTAAGGTAGCTTTGCGCCCTTTCTATGAGGATGCCGTTCTCTTCGTCTGAAAACGCCTGCCTTTCCGACTTCCGTTCTTTTGCCCTCTTCGTAATTAGCCGAGCAAAGGCCCAAACCTCAGTTACTTTCCGTCTTTCCCCCACTTCTATCGTAGTAGCCGAGATCTGAGGGTAGTGGCGTCTGCACATCATCGCAGACATCGGCCAGGGCGTGCAGGAGTGACATTGCCTCCAACACTCCGGGTGAAAAGTGGTGGTACAGACCTGACAAGTCACACACACTCCCTCGCGCCTCACACACACCTCACAGCACCGGTACCAAACTGCTGTAGACAGAGACATGAGGTCCGGCAGGTCCTTGGACACAGGGAAGAGGAACCGCACTCCCAGCACTTGGGCGCAATACAGGTGCGCCCAGAGCTTTTCACTGGAGTGGCTTTTCTTGAGCCAGGCCTGCTCCTGGGTGGTTGGCTTTAGGATGCCTCCTGACTGCAGACATAGGACACAGGTGGGAGTTTCTGGCTTTAAACGACAGACGTCACAGAACCAGTCTCCGTCAGGCAGGACTTTGAGCCCGAAACAACGCATGTGCACTGCCACTTCGCAGCCTGAACAGATCACAATCCAGTCCTCTGGCACGGAATCTCCCCCTCCGCAGACTGCACAGCTGTCACAGGGAAACTTCTCCAGTGCCCGTCTTTCCTCATACTGCAAATAAGCTTTGCGCTCTGCAGTCCACTGCCTGTTGGAGACTGAGCCCAAGATTTGCTCATCTGTCATAGGGGGGATTGCAGGTGGAGGGATTGAGGGAAGCAGTTGGCTCACAGTGGCTTGGAGGGACTTTTGCTCCTGCTCACAGCGAGTTTGGATGTCGTCTAATGACTCCTTGCCTAAGTCGAGCAGCAATTCCTGCATGACTGCCTCTCGAGTGCAGGCCGACGCTTCAATTGTTCGAGAAACATTGGGTCTGTGTCCGAAGTAGAGAAGGGAAACATAGTACCAAAGGGCATTGCCTGCAGGGAAAATGCGTCCATCAGTTCTTTGTCCTTTCAAACTGCAGAGCACTGCTAAGACATCTTCGCCCCAAGCTTGTATCACATTGTTGCACAGTACATGCTCTTCTCGGTTTTCCTTTTCTGGACGGCTGTAGGACTGCGGGGCTGTGGCTGCAGAGGTTGGGCAGACTTGGGGAGCTGGCGGCTGCCACTCATCCGGGAAAGCCACCGAGGAGTATACCGCAGATGATGAAGACATTTATACAGGGAACTATTAAAGCAGGTGGCAAGCAGGAGGTAGAAAAGAGGTATGACCCTGACAGGGAGGGGAGAGGGTTAGGAGGGAGTAGTGCTGCTCTATAGAAACGTAGGCGCTCAGTAAAGTCTGCAGATTTCCCTATATTGGTATGAATTGCAGTTGGCCATTAACAAAGACGGAACAAAGCTTCAGCAAGCCTAGACTCCCCTGACCTGTTAGATGCACCCAAGGGAGTAGCCTACACATGCAGCCTTACAATTCAGCAACATGTGCTATGTTTAGACTTGGACTGAGGACTGGCAAGGAGCTGTGCGCCTCTCACTTTGCCCGTAGACACGCTGCTGGCCGCCACATTCTTCATGACCTGCCTGGCCAACTCGTCAAACAGCTCCTTCACGCCCTGGCCTGTCTTGGCACTGGTGCTGAAGTGCTTGGCGCCCTCTGAGTCTGCGTACCGAGTGGCTTCTTCCTCGGTGATTCTGCGCTCTGCCGCCAAGTCACTCTTGTTCCCTGCAATCACAATAGCAATCCCTGGCTCTGCCATCTTCTTGAGCTCTTTGACCCAGGTGACCACTCGTTCGAAGGAGGACCGGTCAGTGATGTCGTACACAATGATAGCGCCCGTAGCACTGCGGTAGTAAATGCGCGCCAAGGCTCGAAACTTCTCCTGCCCTGCAGTGTCCCAGATGTTGAAAGTGCCAGTTTTGCCCCCCACTGATATGGACTTCGTGAGGAAATTCGCATTGATGGTGCTTTCTTGTCCGTCGTCAAAGCGGTTTTCCACGTACTTGAGAGTGAGAGAGGTTTTGCCCACACGGCCTTCGCCGAGGGTGACGACCTTGAAGTCCTGCGCCATTTACAAACGTGGTCTCCACTTCCAGTCACCCGATGCACTGTAGAGACTACTGGGCAAGTCCGTCTGAGAGTCACTACTAAGGAAGTGAATTAAGGTCCTAGTTTCAGGACTGAAATACGCCGGACTCTCGAGCGTTTCCGAGTGGGAATGCTGGTCCAGTCGAACAGACGTGCATGCAAGCACGCCCTTTCCCTCCCAACCTGGGGCAGCAAGTCCTCTTCCGTCTGCATACCATCTGAAGCCAACTGCAGGGAAACTTGCGAGTGCTCTGTGCGCTGTGTGAGATTTCCCTCATTCCGCCTTTTGGCGAGGATTTGGGAATTACTGGTTTTCGCACAGTTTCTGCAGCTGGCCACTTCCTTAGCAGAGACTTGCTCATGTCTGTTCATCCTTACTTTCGACCGTAAGGAGAATAGAGAGTTACGGAACTGTCCCAGTCGGACTGTACTGAGCGTTTGTAGGCTGGGGGACTCGGGGAGAGGCTTGGGATAGGGAAGTTTTCTCGAAGTGCGCAGGAAATTGAGAGGCAGGGCGGAGCGCTGCACTGGGAAACGCGGCAAATACGCCCGCAAGCTACTAATTTGGCGTAGAGTGGAGCCCGAAAAGTCTCTTGAAGTCAGAGAACCGCTCGATCTCATATAATTTCCCATATCTCCCACCATACCATACGAGACTTGTCCTTGATTTTCCCTTTCTTGTAGCGATTCCACCTCTTGCAAGGGAGTTTAAAGCCTGCAGCAAGGACTTGTTATAAGTCCAGACCCACATATTTCCTTATTTGCGGTTACAGCAGGGCAGTGTTTGTTTTAATTTCAATGCATAAAAGCGTGCATTGAGGAACATTAGTCTGTTTGCTGGAGCTGAGATATGCGATTGGCGCTAGACTAGAGACTCTTTCTAAGCCTAAGACTGAACTCCTATTTAACCTTTTCCCACTATTCGTACTCTACTTGCAGCGAATTTGCGTGTTTTTCCTCTACAGGGAAGCGAAAACACTGTGGAGGGCTGTGTAGACAGGAAGACTGTGCTGCTGGTAGAGAAAGGGTCGGACAGGCCCTATTCTCTATATACCCCAGGTCATATACGCCTGCCAGGAACGAAAATGGACTAACGGAACCAATTATAAAACCCCAAACTCCACCTCCCCTCTCCCAACCCAGTCCAAATCCCACAACCTCCTTCCCCACCCTCCCAAATCCGCAAGCCATACCTTGCATTAATCTACTATTTGTGTAGCTCTGCGCTAGTCCTCATGCCCGCCTTTATCTTTGGCAGTAGGACTTTCTGAAAGTGGTAGGAAAAGGGGTACACTCGGTCGATGTGTGTCATGGGTCTGAGGTCCAGGTCTTCACATTCTCGCACCATGGTAGTGAGCTTCGGCACGAGCACTTCGCCGAATCCCTGCACTACTTTGACTTGGGAATCGGGGGATTTGCGGGGAATTGCCTGGCGGTGGCAGAACATATGACGTTTCAAACTATCATTGGACTTGAAAGGCTTGAGACAGTGCACACACTGGTAGAGCCGTAGGTTGTAGTGGCAGCGCTGGATGTGCAGCTTTAGCTTGTAGGCAGTGCTCAGAGTCTTCTTGCAGTCTTCAAAAGGACACGATTTCATATTGACTATTAGTTGCCAGAGCTATGGAGAGGCATTTTATGGTGCCTTTTTACCAATATCAGACTATGCTTTGAGGACTGAGGCCGGATTTGTAGGCTTTGGAGCAGTTGGAAGGTTGATTTGGCTGTGAGTAATAAGGAATAGAGAGAAATCTGATGTTCGCATTTCCGATGCACAAAGTTCGCCTGCATCTTTATATAACTAGCAAAGCCTTCGCTGCCTCAAGCACTAACTACAGCAATACAGTGATTCTTGCCCCCACTCACATACCAATTTTCCCCGCGAAATCAGATGCCAGCCTGATTCTCCCATAGCAGGGGTTGCAATGAAATCTCGCTGACTCGTAGTCTCAACGGCAAGGGAAAGCCCAGACTTCAGTACTAGATATTTTCCTATTCCAGGGACGCTGAGAAAATGTCTATGAGAAAGACCTAAACTATTGCCTCGGTAGAAGGTTGGAAGCAGGTAGTTTATATGAACTGCTTAGGCCTCATACCCTCAAAAATAGCTCTTTGGCTTTGAGTTCGTCGATAATCCCTGGAGAGGTAGACTGAAGTTTCTCATTTTCTGCTTGTATGTGAGATTTCCTCCAGTTGTAGGGAATAAAGCCCTTTCCAGTGCATTACGCACTCCAAGACTTCACTTTCTAAGCACATAGTTCAAGACCAGTCCCGCACTGCTGTTATAAAGTAATCAATCTTCACTGACTCGATAATAGGGCTTGGCTCTAGCTTTAGAGTGGCTTTCTATAAAAGAACTGGGCCTGGAATAGCGATTGCTAGGGCTACAGCAAGCCCATACGCTTATATCAGGTAGTAGGCTCCAGACACACACCTAACATCTGCACTGAAGTTCTCTGGACTAATTGGCCACCTCACAAACTTCACAATTGGCTTGAGTGCAGGTTTATGGTCCATTTAGCACTAATCCGTCTTCCTCTGTGTCCTTTCCATCATCCTTATACATTGTAAATGCTACCATTCGGATTTCACTTGAGTTCTCTCCCGTCATTCTGGCCTCCTGTGAATTTCGCACTCACAGTCCTTATTCCCGGATGTGGACCACTGCACGACAAGTTTGCGAGGATAAAGATGGGCAACGTGCAGAAGGACAGTGCAGCTACAAGTGAACTCTGTTTGAAGGATGTGGAAGTGCAGGCTCAAGTCACTACTATGTATAGTCACTCTGAGTCGCTGGTGGAGTCACTAGCGTGGAACCGTGCTTCTCTGACCCTAGCAGACAAAGTACTAAAGCTGCTGGTGTACAGCGACAAGGAGGAAAGGTACGAAATGCAGGTCGAAGGAGACCTGGAAATCGTGCAGGAACAACTCACAGAGCGCAAAGTAAAGCTTCGCTACGTGCAGAGCCAGGTCTTCACCTTGGCTCAGGTCCAATTCCCCACCACTCAAGCTTTCCTCATGTGGTTTCTGTGCTTCCGGAAGGCGAAACGACCGAACTGGGACCCGGAAGCAACGGCTCTGTGCAAAGTAAGCGCCACTCAGGTGTGCAGTAATAAGTTCACCTGGCGCAGAAGACAACACCACTGCAGGAACTGCGGCCACGCAGTGTGCAGTCCCTGTTCCCGACACAGAGCAGCTCTGCAGGCTATGGGCTACCCCCAGGTGCAGCGGATCTGCTCTTCCTGTGCACAGCTACTCTTCCCTGCACGGAAGTCCAGACCTCGGTCCCAGCTCCCCACCAGAGACAGGCAAAAGGCTGCTTCTGTGAGCTACATGACGACTCCCTTCCTTGAAGACCACCCCTTCGTCATGTCCTGCAGGTCTCCCTGTGTGTAGCTTATAATGGGGGGTTGCAACTGCACTGATAAGCAAGAGGAAAGCAGTGCTGCGACTTTCGACCAGTCACTCAAGTTTTCCGTGGAGGCGAAGGTGCAGCAGGCAATGAAGGAGAAAGACGAAGTAGCAGTGTTTGACTTCGACAGCAGCGACCCAGAGGACCGCGGCACTCAAAAGAGACCGAAAGCCAGTCGTCTCGAGTCCGACTTCCTCACTCAGAAGGCAGTCCCAGCGCAGTTCGAGCCCCAGGCAGACCACAACCTCAAGGACAACGACGCAGACCTGAGGACCGGCCCTGCAGACCAAAGAGACTTCAAAGCGTTCATACTGATGAAGCTGACTCCTGTGGCTAGGGATGTATATACCAGTATCGGTGGCTTTCAATACATGGCGAAGGCCAGGTCGCCCACACTTGTGTCGCTGTCGCTAGGAGATGTGTACTACGGGGAAACCAGCGCTGACAAGAGTCCGCACGGCTTCGGACTCCTGATGAAGACAGAAGGCTCGGTAGTGGAGGGCTCCTGGGTCGACGGGTGCATACATGGAGAGGGACTGCAGGTGTATTCCAATGGGGACTCCTATGCAGGCAGTTTCGAGCGTGGGGAAGTAGCGGGCAAGGGCAAGTTCGTCAACTATAAAGGAGCCACGTATGAAGGGGACTGGCGCAGCTCGAAGCAGAATGGACAGGGAGAGGAGACTTGGGCGGACGGCGCTATTTACAAGGGCAACTTCGTGGATGGGAAGAAGGAGGGCTACGGCCGGTTCCACTGGGCAGACCAGGCCCAGTACGAAGGAGAGTTCCACAACAACAACCTGGAAGGCCAGGGGAAGTACACTTGGAGCGACGGACGGACGTATGAGGGCCAGTGGAAGAACAATAAAATGCACGGACATGGGAAGTTCTCCTGGCCTGATGGGAAGTGGTACGAGGGCGCTTACATTGAAGACTTCAAGAACGGCTTCGGAGTCTTTTCCTGGCCCAATGGGAAGAAGTATGAAGGAGCCTGGAAGAGTAATAAGATGCACGGCAAGGGAGTTATCACGCAGCCTGGGGGAATGCGCACAGAGGGGGAGTGGGTCGAGGGCCGGCTACTCTCCACTCCGCCTAGCACCTAACTAGCCTGTCTCCAGGGATTTCTTCTTACCGTCTGCAGCTGCCAATAGCTTCGCCAGGTACTGGTCTCCGATGCGACCGGCTTTATGGGCGGCTGAAATCTTCCTGCGGACAGCTGAGAAAAGCGCGAAAACCGCCTTTTTGCCTTGAACCTGCTCCTGCACTTCTCTGTGCAAAGAACTGAAATGGTCCCGCAGAAACGTCTCACACAGTTCCTGCTGCCTGTTGCTTTCTTCCACAACAGTTTGAGACAAGGTCCAGGCTTCCTGGCTAAACGCCTCGCAAGCCTTTCGCTGGACTAGTACGAAGGTCGAGGCAATGTCGAAGGCGCTTTGGAGTTGATTGCGTGCGAAGGAGGCTAATATACATCTGAGAGGACCTTTGGAGCATTGCGTGAGCAGGATTGCCATTGCGCTGTGCAGTAGCTCCTGCACGTAGTTCCACTCCGCCAGAGGGGAGTTGGCCAGTTCCAGACTGCGACCAGCCGCACTGTCTAACTGCGCAGCTGAGCCGGGAAAGCACTGGCCTTGTTCACACTCCTTCCAATACATCCGTCGGTATATCAGAATGAACTTCCGTCTCAAGAGGGGCAGGTCTGCGGCGGACTCCAAGGAGCCTGCAGCCTGAACGATGCTCAGCAGCTCCTGCTCTGTGTTGTTTCTCGGCCGCGGATTCAGAGGACTTGACTGGCGGACTAAGTCAGACAGCACCACATTAGGTGTGATCACTCGGCCTAGTCCAGTCCAATTCACTTCCGAGTACTGTGGCAATTGCTGCAGGTTGAACGTCTCTTGCTCTACTTCTTCGAACATGTCATAGACGGACTTGGCGATTGTCAAGGCTTCAGGCTTGCTGTAGGAGCTGAGGTCTAGTAGTTGGACAGCCACTCGCGCTGCATAGTGGGACAGAAAGGTGGAGGTGGTGCAGACGCACACAGTTTGGAAGAGCACTTGGGCTGCTGAGTGGGTGGAGACCAGGTTGGAGTCATACACGACCAGGCTAAACACAATAGAAAGGACTCCTTTGGCCCCAGTGCAGCCCAGCACGATGGCTTCCCGCCAGCCATAGGACTGCTGCAGTTTCTTCATCACAGGGTACAGGAGAAAGACCACTGCAACTCGCACGACCACTGTGTACCCCACTAAACAGGCCATTTTCCATACATCTGCAACCTCGATTTCCTGGTCACGCACCTTGATCCCCACTATCACTCCACTAGCAAATAGCACCTGCGCCTCCAGTCCCTGCCTTAGGAACTGCCATAGTAGTCGCACCTCCTGCTCCACACTTGCACTAATGGTGGATTTCCCATACGCAGACATGTACAGTCCGTACACAGCCACACTCGTAGCTCCGGAGCAGTCCAGCTTCTCAGTTGCAAAGAAGAGAGCGTATGTCGAGACTAAGAGTAGCGTCGTTTCTTGAATAGCGTCGTTTATTACTCGCTTCAGTATTTGGTGCATTACGATAGAGACCACCAGACCGGAGACGATTCCGCCCATTAGGAGCAGGAAAAAGTGCCATGCATAGTCCCCGGCGTAATATCCCCTTAGCACTTCTTGCAGGAGGATGAAGGCTAAGGCTTGGTTGAGCAGGCTTTCCCCTTGCAGCAGCACTCCGAATCTGCGTTCTGCATGTCGCTCCCTCAATTCCGCAGCTACAGCTGTATAGTCCGTAGTAGTGAGCACAGCCCCCAACAGGAAACAGTGTCGAAGGTCCCAGTCGTAAAGTGACCCTACCAACACTGAGGTCAGAGCCCAAGTCGCCATTACTCCAACACTCGCAAGCACTCCGATGAGTGAGAAATAGCGCTTGAACAGCCACCAATCCAGGGAAACGGCAGTGCCGAATATCAACCCTGGTAAGAACACCAACTCCACAGTTTTGTAATCCAGCTGCTTCCACAGAGCGAAGCAGTCGTTGAATTGCTGAGACTCGGAGACTGCGCCTGTCACTAGTCCTCCCACTAGCAAGAGGGAGGCCACAGGCACTCTCACCCGTTTGTGCACCTCGTACAGCACCACTGAGTAGGCAAGCGCCAATAGCACCAACTCCACCACCCTCTCCGGTGCGCTATCTTTATGTCTGGACATAGTGGCTAATATGGGCAGCCTTTTCGCACACGAGACCGAGGCCGACCAGTCCCGCTTCGCAATTTCCACCGCGGGGAAGTTCTACAACACCGCAGAAGAAGTGCAGGAAGGCATTGCGCTGCTGCGGGAGCACAAGGACAGAGTGACTGAGTTGGTACTCAGCAGGAATAGCTATGGAGTGCAGGCGTGTGAGGCCATTGGACTGGCGCTGGCGCAGTGTCCGCGGCTGGTGGCGGCTAATTTCAGTGATGTGTTCACTGGCAGACTGAGGGAGGAAATTCCGCCTGCGTTGGGCTTTCTCAGCAGTGGCCTCAGAGCCTTGCAGATAGAAGAGCTGGACCTCAGTGACAACGCTTTCGGTCCAGACGGCGTGCGCGGCTTCTCAGAACTGCTGGCCAACATGCCCTGCCTCAAGACTCTCCGTCTCAACAACAACGGGTTAGGACCGGAAGGAGGCGCCTTAGTGGCTGAGGCCTTGCTAGCGGGACAGAAGCCTCTCTTGGAGGAGTTCTGTGCAGGGAGGAACAGGCTGGAAAACGAGGGAGCAGCGGCCTTGGGTCATCTCTTCGGGGAAATGAAGAGTCTGAAGAAAGTGTCTCTGCCTCAAAACGGCATCAAAACCGAAGGCTTCATGGCCCTGTTCTCCGGACTCGAGCAAAACCCCTGCCTGCAGTGGGTCGAAGTCAACGACAACTGCCTGAGTGAGGAGCCTGCATTCACCTCTCTCAGTCGTGCTGTGGGACGTCTGCAGTTCCTTTCCGTTCTCAATCTAGGCGACAGTCTCCTTGGCGACTCAGGCGCTATGCCGCTGCTCCTAGCCCTGCACTCCTCCAACCCTCACCTGCTCCAACTCAACCTGCAGTACAATGAACTCAAGTCCGAGGCGGTGGGGGAGGAGTTGGTCAGACTGGTTCTGGAGAAGGAAGACTTGGAGATGCTCAATATCAAGGGGAACGAGTTCAAGGACAGGACGAAGGATAAGATAGTGGAAGGACTGGAGAAGATGGAGAAGAGAGAGTTGCTGGCTCCTTGGGATAGCGAGGAAGAGGGAGAGGACGAAGAGGAGGAAGCACAGGCCGGAGGCCACGAGAAGAGCGAGTAGCTAACTAGCGGGCGCACTATCTAGTTACCCTCCTGCACTAAGTGAGCGTCTTTCAGCACCTGCGCGATCTGAGCCTCGGTGAGTGCCGTGTACTTGGGCGCTGCGGCCTTGGTGAGCGTGACCAACTCAACTGTGTGGCACTTACACTTGTCAGCAGCAGGGCTGGTGGTATCCATGGACTTGCACACGACCTTGAGGGCGAGTTGCAGTCCTTCTTGCAGACTCAGGCCTTCTTTGTACTCTTCCTTCAGCACATTCGAGGCGTTTTGGTTGTTCATGCCGATAGCGATGGCCTTCCAGCCTCCGTAGTTGCCACTAGGGTCACTGCTGTAGAGTTGAAAGCCGAGTAATTCGTCCCAGCCAGCATAGAGAAAGCCCACGCCGAAGGGCCTCAGGCCGCCGTGCTGGGTGTAGGCCTGCTTGGCGTTGCAGATCTGTCGCACCAGTTGCTCCACTGGCATGGGCTGCTGGTAGTAGTAGCGGTGACCCTGGCTTGCTCGTCTGGCGTAGTCAATGAGGATGTTGGCGTCTGAGGTCAGCCCTGCCGCAGCACAGGCGATGTGCTCATCAAAGAGGTAGATTTTCTCGCTGAGTCTGGAGCGCTCCAGCAACTTGCTGGTCTGCTTGCGCTCAGCCCCTAGGATGACTCCCTCCGCTGTCAAGATGCCCACTGCAGCCCCCGCGTTGTTAATGGCTTCCATCGCGTACTCTACCTGCAGCAGTCGCCCTTCGGGGTTGAAAGTCGTCGTCTTCGAGTCATACCTCCGCGACTACATGGCCCATACCATCTCCCCTAATCAATAATAATGCCCATAGCGGCAGGGGGTAGACCCTGAAGCTGTGGGTGCTAAGAGCTGTCGCTGTGGGCCAGAAAAGACCTGGAGAAGCTTTGAGAGTTAGCAGGCTGAAAGGCTATTCGGGCTTGGCTGGAGTGACCACTCTATTAAATATATGAAGTTTTGGCTCTCAGGGATATGTATGAAAACCTGTCTCCGAGCCGAATCACTCCTTTTCCTCTGGTTGGAAGACGGGAAAGGGAACTCAGTGGCTATATTAGAAGCTACAGTCCAGATATGCCCTCTTCTTGTCGATCTATCAAGCTTACCACCCTTTCCTTCAGTTCACTCCCAGCTCCACCTTAGTCCCCACCTCTGCATTGTCCTGCCTTCCTTCTGGAGGTCCTAGCAGTGCTAAGAGTCTCTAGATCCGCCCGGGCTCCATTTGTCAGACTCGCAGTATATAAAGATGAACACCAAGTCGCCTCCTGTGGCCAGCGCTGACGACCCAGACCGCGCACAAATCGTGGAAGAGAAGGTAATCAAGGTAAACGGAGAGGTGGCTGTGCGGCACTACAACAAGGGTCGCTTTCTAGGCAAGGGCGGCTTCGCCCGCTGCTACGAATTCACCACTCTCGATAACCGAAAAATCAGCGCTGCTAAAGTGGTGCCGAAAGCTTCGTTGACGAAAAGCAGGCAGAAGCAGAAACTCATGTCAGAGATAAAAATCCACAGGTCACTTCGCCACACCGGAGTGGTCGGCTTCGAGCACTTCTTCGAGGACGCTGAGAACGTCTATATCCTGCTTGAACTCTGCCCCAATCAAACCATGAGCGAACTTCTCCGTCGACGCAAGCGGCTGATCGAACTCGAAGTCCAATGTTACATTCTTCAAATTGTCCACACGCTACAATACCTGCACCAACACCGAGTGATTCATCGAGACTTGAAACTGGGCAATCTCTTTTTGTCTGAGAAAATGGAGATAAAAGTGGGAGATTTCGGCTTGGCAACGAAGCTGGAGTTCGACGGAGAGCGGAAAAGGACGATTTGTGGGACACCCAACTATATCGCTCCTGAAGTACTGGAAGGGAAAAGCGGACATAGCTATGAAGTGGACGTCTGGTCTCTGGGAGTCATCATCTACACGTTATTGGTGGGCAAGCCTCCTTTCGAAACTGCAGATGTGAAGACGACTTATCGTCGAATCAAGATGAACGCCTATAGTTTCCCTGAAACTGTGCAACTCTCTGACCAAAGCAAAAGCCTGATCACAAGAGTGCTCGTCAGTGACCCGACCAAAAGACCCACATTGGAAGAAATCCTCGCACATGAGTTCTTCCACCAAGGCAACCCAATCCCTCCACTGATGCCTATATCTACTCTGTCCGTCCCTCCTCCTAGCAGCTTCCTCAAGCAGTACGCTGCTGCCTCGCAGCCGCCGCCTGCCCAGCTGCGACTCACAGAAACCGCTCCCTCTGCCTCTCTCCTGTCCTCCGCCTCAAGACCCGCCACTCGTCAATCCCGAGTGGATCTGGCCAACACCGAGCGTATCCCTCGGGTGTCTCGAGAAGTCCCCAAACCTGCAGACCCGGACCAGCCGCCCAGAGACCGTCCCAGGACCCAAGGGAAAGCAGCGCTTACAGGAGGACAGGAACTGTGGGTGAAGAAGTGGGTGGACTACTCCTCGAAGTACGGACTGGGCTACTTGCTGTCCAATGGAGCCACTGGTGTGTTCTTCAATGACTCTACGAAGATTTACTTGAGTCCGAAGGGACAAAGGCTGTATTACATGGAGAGGAAGGGAGCCGAGAAGGTCGATATAGTGCAGGCTCTGTCCCTCGCAGACTACCCGAAGGAACTGCAGAAGAAAGTGACGCTTCTGCAGCACTTCCGCAGCTACTTAGAAGGCGACGCTAAGGACGAAACAGGCCTCGGGGAGGACACCGAGTCCCAAGCGACTCCCATCTATGTGAAGAAGTGGATGCGGACCCGACACGCCATCATGTTCCGTCTCTCCAACAAAATCGTGCAGGTGAACTTCCAGGACCACTCTGAAATCATCCTTTCCAGCGAGTCGAAGATGGTCACGTACGTCAACAAGCGGGGAGAGCGCACGACTTACGCTTTGTCCAGTGCACTGGAAAGCACTAATGTCGAGATGACCAAGCGGCTCAAGTACACGAAGGACATATTGACGCATATGCTCAATACAGGCGGAGGCACTGGCGGCAGAGCCGCAAGTCTTCAATTCGCCGATAAGTTAGATCAGTAGGCTCTTTCAACAGATAGCTAGGGAGGCTGGAGTCATCAGAATACTGTCTTGTGGCCTGCTTGCATGCACATGTCAAGACCCACTCTGAAAACACAGCCACTAAACCTAGATGCGAGCGAGTAGACGCAAACAACCTGCAAGGGAAACGGCTGGCTGAGAAATGGCAGATATAATGCCCGGCACACCATCTGAACCAGAGGCAGGGACAGGCGAAGGGTCCTCCTCAGGCGATGAAGAAGTCGGAGGCGACTTCCTGCAGGTACCTGTTACTCAGATCGGGGATATAGTCTTCATCACTCGGCTTCAGTGCGTAGACAACGTGCCTAAGTCGCCTTTAGAGCGACGAGAGTCCTTCAAGTCCGCCAGCACGCCTGCGGAAGGCAAACCCATCACCCGCTTTACGTTGACTGCGGAGGGGATAGCGGATGATAAGGTGTCGGGGATTGTGGCGGACGAGTGGCTGCAAAACCCTCACCACTGCCTATTTCGGATAGAGACGCCCTCCACTGTGCTGGACACCGGCGAGCCGGACTCCGCAGAAATGAAGCTCGAAGCTCGCGCCAACAAAGCCAGCTTCGAAAAGAGCCAAGGCGACGTCCTCAAGTACGGCCAAGAGGTCCAACTGCGGCACATCCACAGCGACCGCCTGCTTTCCCTCAACTTACTGGCCGCTGCCAGCGCGCCTGGAGCCTGGAGCGTCTCAGTCAACGCCCCGAGCGAATTCCTATGCCGGCAAATCACCCTCCTGCCTTTCAATCGATCTCATAACATCGGCGACACTATCAAATGTGGGGAAGCCGCCAGTATTGTGTTTCAGACCGACAACTTAAAGTACTACTTGCAGTCGGAAATCATCCAGGAGAACTTGCTGGACATCAACTCCACGCACAAGCCCGCCAGTTGGAAGTTCTTGAAGTTCGAAAGTTACAAGGAAACAGACGCGGACGCCATCAAGTTCGGGGAGACGATTATCATAAAGTACTCGAAACTGTCCATGTTCATGGCCTTGGAAGCGCCGAAGCCGGACCCAGAAGCAGGCCGCCTGCCCATTGTCACCAAGGCCGAGGTCAAGGACTACAGCAACTACTGGGTGCTGCAGAATGTGGACATCCTGGAAGGCGGCTGTGTGAAGTGGAAGTCCCGCTTCCACATCAAAAACGCACTCACAGGCCACTTCCTAGGCCCGAGTCTAAAGCTCCAAGATAAGCCAGACTCCTCCTTCTACTTCTTCTTCCCCAAGCCTGACTCCTTCATTGAAGACTCCGTCATTCCCAACGGATACCCACTCATGATCAAAAGCCGTTGGGACCTCATCCTCAGTCCTGACAGCCGCAAGACCAATGAAGAAGCCCTCGACCACTTGGTGCCTTTCAACGAAAAGGAGCCTACGGCGGAAAGTGGTGAAATCGGCCTGGTCATGCAGAAACTTGAACACGACCAGCGGGAAACTCTGTTCGAGTTGGACTATGTGAAGCCTTGGGACGGCGCTTTCTTCAACCTCATAATAGGTCTGTACCCGAAGTTCCGGGACACGAAGGAAATGCTGGAAGGGTTCCAGCGCGAGGAGAAGCACTCCTGGGAAGCAGTCGAAGCGCTAGAGAAGCGACTCGGCATGATGCTGGGCGCACTGGAAAACATCACTATGTCCATCCGAGAAGCCGCCGGGGACGAACTCGAGTCCAAACAGAAGATCTTCACAGGACTGGACTTCCACTCGATTTTGATAAAAATCGCCTCAGTGCTGCAGACGCTGTTCCAACAAGACAACGCAGCGGAGTCCGGGGCTACAGAGCTACTGATCACCCACGTGCAGCACAACTTAGCAGCTATTTGGGACCTGCTGAACGACGTGGTGCTGGAAAGCGAAGTGGCGGCTCAGAAGATTGCAGAGCATCAGGCGTACTTGTGTGAGTTGCTGAGGTTTGATACGAGACGCATTGGGGCGCTGCTCACTGAAGTGTTTAGACTTGTGGATCCGGAAATTAAGGATCCCAAGGAGTTCTATCACCAGTGGTGCGCGAGACTGATGAGACTGTCGAAGGCGAACCTGCAGGAGCAGGTTATCTATATGCGGATTATCCGGAATTTGTGTGAAATCGGAGACTCTGGAGTGCTGGAGTACCAGAAAGAAATCACCCGCAACCTGTTCAACTCGGAAATCGCTATCGATTTACTGGTTTTCTCGGAAATTTCAGGCGAAGTCGCAGTCCACTTCGGGGAAATGGGCGCCGCTGTCAGTGCCGAGGAGTTCAAAAAGCTAAACCCCGACCTCGCGCCGTTCCTCAAAGAGGACAGTTCTGGACAAGCCATCGTCTTGCTGCGAGAGCTGAGCGGACTGGAGAACTATGTGGAATACGTGCAGACTGCTCTCTTGCTGTACCACGCAGTCTGCAGAGGCCGCTGTGTGCAAGCCAGGGAGCACCTGGAGCGCAGGTCGCACATCGACGTCCGCATGGCCCTACTAGTCTCCCAGGACTTGAAGATCCACATGGATGTGCGACAGGCCTGCTTGTTCCTACTCGAAGCCCTCTGCATCTCTCTCCCGCCCTACGAAGCGTACTCCGACAACGACACTTCCTTCAACTACGCAGAAATCAAGCTGCAGCAAATGAAGGAGGACATCAGCACTCGGCAACTCATTAACTACTCCGCACGGAACGCGAATATCAACAAGTGTCTGGAAATCCTGTTCCGCTTTTGGATGAATAAGGAACTGCCAGCCGCTATCAGACCTAAGACTCCCGCCGAGCCCATGGAAAAGCCCAATCTCTTCAGTCCTATGAAGTACCTTATGGCGATGCTCAGAGTCACTTTGGCCATAGTTGAGTACAAACACGCCACTGAGCTTTGGTCGCAATGTATCCTAAAGGCGGTGCAGTATGTACTGGCAGGGTTTACGCTATCAGCGCACCTATACGCTGACAGCCACTGGGGAGCCACACTAGTAGCGCAGGCAGTTCGGGCCGGAGAAGGCGAACGCAGGGTGAAAATCATCGTAAACGAAATCCTCAGCTGCGTGCTGAACGTCCTGCTGGCCATCAAACAAGTGAGCAGAAGACATGGTCTCGGCCAGGCTATCACTGTGTTCATATCAGAAGCGTCGACCCTTCGCAATCCGCTGCTAGGCACAGGCTTGAAGCACCTGAATCCCTTGTTTGAAGAGAAGCTTTCCAAAGTTACGAGTTCTGACAGGGGCGACCGCGTGCTTGAGGAGTACTTTAAACTGGCAGGTCGGGCGGAAAAAAGAGGGAAGAAATCTATCCTCAACCCACTGCTTGCTGATAGCGACTCAATGGGGGAAAGCGGCTTTAAGCCTGGCTTCGACTTCAAAGACCTCGTTTCCAAGGCGCCGCTGATTAATGACCTGTTCATTAGAGTCATTTTGGAGTGGCCAAGTTTCAGCTCGCAACTCAAAAACAAGGTAATCGACGTCATGAACGAGATCTTCCAAGGCAACCGTCTCTTCGTCAAGGCTCTGGGAGCCTCCGATGTCATATCCCTCGGACCGATTTCCCAGATCTTCAACCGACTTCGCTGGCTGAAGGACAACATGGAACTCAGTTCGCTGTGTGTCCGGGCCAAATTCGAATGCGGCAAGACGGACAAATCGCCTTCTTTGCAGCAAATCATCCACTTGCTGCAGTACTTGACGGACTTTTGTCACCCTTTGAACGGCAGTAGTGACTTCGTGATAAAGAAGACGCAGAATATACTGAGGCAGTTGGAACTGCATAAGGACGTGTCGGTGGTCTGGCAGCTCATTCACAGTCTTGAAAAGACGCCGCAGCCGCTCGCGACTCACATTTTACGCCTCAAAAGCGCGATAATTTCCTTCTACTTCTACTTCGCTGTCCGCAATCAAACTAACACCAAGGAACTCGCTCGCCTTCTCGTCCCTTCGATGCTCTCCATCAACGTAATTCAATTCGCCTCACTACTGCGGCTGCTCAATGACTTCGCCCACCTCCACATCCGCGACGTCACTCGCATTTTCGTCTACATCCTCGACGAAATCCAAGCAGAAGAGACCAAAGACATGAACAGCATGATGATTTTCGAGAAAATGATGTTCGACCGCACCGGAATGTTGAAGAAAAATGTGCAAAATGTGGCCAGTTCGCTGCTTTCAGAGAAAATCTCAGATGGACTGGTAGTGATTAAGGAAAGACCGCATTACATTGCAAGCTTGTTGGAAAACTTGGCACGGGCGGCTGAGGATAATCCGCCTGTTATTACCCAATGTAGACACTTGCTGCCGCTGTCGGATCTGCAGGACATGATGTTTCAGGAAACGCATCCGTTGCTGATTAGTGCGTTTGTGTACTTCATATATACAGTCTATGTGAAGAAGGCAGACGCCAGCTCTCAAATAAAGACACTCGACCGCATAGAAGACGTGGCAGATATTCTGAAATACGTCCTCGAGCACGCTAACCACAACCTGCGGAACCCACAAGAAATCCTTCCCCTGGTGATCGAAGGCTCCTACTCCTTAGTCTACTTCAAGTCCAGTCCCGCCTACACGGACATCAATATAAACTTGCACAGTTCCAAACCGGAACTTAACACTTGGCACTCTTTGTGTAAGGAGTGGGATGGGCGGCAGACGGGGATATTCAGGACTGTGTCGGACATATTGGAAGCTGTAGAGCCGAATACTAACCTTGTGCCTATCCTTTCGGACTTCTACTATGCTTTGGTGGAGTGCAGGACGAAGGTGGAAAGGATGGAAGAACAGACTAGGGACCTGCTTTGCTTCACTCCCTTGCTTAATGTCCTGCGCGAGACCGGCACTCTAGTAAAGAAGTCACTGGACAAGCTGCAAGTCGAGCTTTCAGAGGAAAACTTATCAGTCATCCAAGCAGACGCATACCCAATCCCCGAAACCCTACTCGAGCAACTGCGTCTGGCCTTAAAGGGAGTTCTGCCCTTCAACGTCGACTCCCAGTCCAAAGGCCACCTGGAAGTGGACCAGCAAATGAATGATACAATGAAGGCGGGGTGTGAAATACTCCCAAAGGTCTGTCCTCCGGAAAGCGAAGACGGCTATATCAATGTCATTGTTTCCTTAATTGATACCCGGCTATCTCAAGGTCCGAATATCACCAATAAAAAGGACATAAAGGACCTGATTGCCAGTTTGGCGAAAAAGGTGAGAGGACTGCAGAAGCTTTTCACCAGTTCTAAGCAACGCACGTTGTTCTTTAAGATTGTGGAGGGGATTGTGCCGAAGGAGGAAAATATCAAGTTCAAACTCGCGCTGAATCCGCTGTTCCAGGAACTTAAGTTGATGGACTATGCAGTTACTGCTGTTCTGCGCAATGAAGCACACGACGAAGTGATGGCGGCGCTCTCTTTCCTCATCAAGCTGTTTTTGATGCAAAGTCAGGAGTTCATGGAGAAGTTCCGCATGGGAATCAACGAGAACTCCATGGCCTACCCACTCTTCATGAAGCTGCAAACTGAAATGATAAACGGCAAAGCGCTCATACTCGAGCAAGCCCAAATCGCCAAAACTCGCAAAAGCTCAGCCGCTACTCCAATCCTGCAGCAAGCAATCGGCACATTAATGAAGCCCAAAAAGCCGGTGGAGTCCACGGAAACCGTCCAGCAGCAGAAACTGCTCATCAGCATGCTCAACTTCATTCAAATTTGCTGCGACAACTGCAATGAGCCCTTCCAAATCTTCTACCGGGAGCAGAAGAACACGGAAGGGAAGGCGGATGTGGATTTGGTCAATGCACTTGCAGGCTTCCTTATTGACATTCGCTCGGCCAATACTTACCTTTTCAACCACGACACCACCTTTGAAACGCTCAACGCAGCGCTTTCTGCCTTTGTGGATTTCGTGACCGGACCATGTGTCTCGAACCAAATCGTCCTGGGGAATAATGTGCGGATCTACCTGCTGATGAACCAGTTAATCGAGGAGTGTCAGGGCAAGCTCGATCCGAAACTCATCGAAATCCACCGGAACTGCATTCGTTTCCTTACTTGTCTACTTGAAGGACACCCAGACGAATCTGTGTACGAGACAATGAGTAAGTTCCTGCGGCTTGACCTGCTACGTGAAGGCTGCGAGCGCATTTACCAGAACCTCATAGTCGGGAAGGAGGAGGAAATCTCGCTGGAACTGAGTTCATTGAGGAAGGAGCATAAGGATGTAGTGCAGGTTACATTGATGCAGGCGATACTGCTGATGAAAATGAGGATGGTGGGAGTCATGCATGACGAGTTGACGAAATTCGAACAGCCGCTGGATGACCTGGAGCACTGTTATGGCTATTTCTGCAAGTATATCGGGTATGTGGAAATCGACCGGAATGGAGTGCTGGAAGGCCACTTGTTCCCTATTCCTTGGAAGTGCAAATACATCACTGCCAGCACTCGCAATGCATTGATTGTGGAAGTAAACCGCAGTTCTCACCAAGAAAAGACGGAAGACTTCCTCAACCAAATTCCGAACTGCAAGTTGGAAATGACCCACCAGCAGCTGCTGTGGTGCTCCAAAGCCTTCAAAAGCTTCTCTTTGCACTGGCAACTCTTCGGCAAAATCGCCTACTACATCGCCTTAGTCACCAATGCGACTCTCGTATACACCATCACCAGGCCTGACTTTTCCGACTTAAAGGAGAACATAGTTGCCTTCACCATTGTAGCAACTCTCGGAGTCATGCAGATATCCACCTACATGGCCTGCTTCTTCTTCAACCTTATCGAGTACTATCCGCAGGCGGTAGCCAAGGGGAATCCGCCTATCAAGGAGTTCGAAATGGAGGAGTTTTCCAAGGTAAAGGACAGTGACTCTCAGTTGATGAATGCAGTGCACGACACTATTATGAGCGGCGGAGAAAAGGACTATAAAACCCAGTTGCAGTCGAAGTTGAAGGAAGTGCTGTTCAACTTCGACTTATACTACCAGTATTGGTACTTTTTGATCTCGATTATAGCCATATACGAACCTGTGTTTTACCCCTTCGTCCTGCTCGACATGATCAAGCAGACTCCCGAGTTGGTGAACGTGCTGAAAGCCGTCACTCTCAACTTCCGCCAGCTAATCCTCACGATGTGGCTGGGAGTGATCATAGTGTACCTATTCTCTGTGGGTTCCTTCGTCTTTTACGCGACATACTATGACCAAGATAGTATGCAGTATTGTGAAAATCTGTGGAACTGCTTCTTTACGACATTGAATGTGGGAATACGCAGTGGAGGAGGACATATGGGCATACCTGGCGAGGAGGATTATTGGGTGAGAATGGTGATGGATATGTTCTTTTATCTGATTCTCATTGTGATTCTGCTGAATATCATATTCGGTATTATTATCGATGCCTTCGCGGAATTGAGAGATCAGAGAACGGAGGTGTTAGATGACGTCCACAACAGATGCTACATCTGTGGACAGGAGCGCAGTTTGATCGAGCAGAAAGGCAAGGGCTGGAGTTACCACTTCATGATCGAGCACTCTCCCTTCGCCTACCTGAGCTTCCTAGTGTACATTTCCGACAAGAAAGTGTACGACTGCACTGGTCTGGAGAAGCACGTCAAGGAGCTGTACGACTCCAAGGACACGGACTTCATGCCCAAGACCAGTATCAGCATGGAAGGTCTGGAGGTAGAGGAAGAGGAAGAGGAGGACTAACTTAAGGCTAACTACCACTTAGATCGGTACTTAGGCAGGAAATACCTGCGAGCAGTTAGGGAAGTCGCACGGATACGGGTGGGGAGACACAGGGGGGAGCTGGGACAAGAGTCCTCGTCAGTCGTGTTGCCCTCCACTGCGAGTTCTTTCCGCAGAGGGGAAGGCAGCTTGCTGCTTTTCGGACTGCGGTGCTGGACTGCAAGTCTGGACAGTCTGGGAAGACGGATGAGCGCTGGACACTGACTGGCCAGACGCCAAGTCCTGTGGGGGAAGCGTCTGTGTATGCTGAGGTAGGGCAGACTGGAGTCGTCTGGACTGCTGGGCTGGGGCTCGCCTAGAGACATCTGATTTCCGGCCATCTAATTCCTCTTTGTCTCGTCTATTACTTGTATGTCCACGTCTCTGCTAAGCCAGGCCTGTTTTTCGCTGAAAAGCCTTGGTAATTGCTACATGGTGGTTAGGGTGCAGTTACTAACCAAGCGAATTTGGTACTGTTCACTCAGTTGTGCATGCGTAACAGGCCGCTTTGTCCTTTCTCGCGCCACTGCTCAGTTCAACCTTCCCTTCGAAGTAGTCCCTATCGATGACAACCGTCCACTGCGGCAACAGTACGGACTAAAAGTGCCAGTGGTCCTAGTGAACGGCAAAGCAGTGAGCTGCACACGGCTAAACGAGCGGGAAATCAAGGCAGCGCTGCTAGCGGCAGGCGCCACTCCCTCATCAGGTGCGAATTGTTCATAGCCCATTCAAACTTCTAATAATGTCTGTCGACGGAGACTCGGTGTCTGCCGCGTCCTTCATTATGCCCGAGAGAACCCGCTCTGCGCCGCCTGTGAGGAAGGAGCAAGCCTATATGGCTCCGGAGGAAATGTTCAAAGTGGTGAAGGGGCAGGTGGAGGAATGGGGAGTGGAGGGCTACCTAGTAAACAAGAAATCCGCTACCTACCACCGACGAGACTTCAAGTTTTCAAAGGGCGAGCGAAAGACCTTCCTCGACAACCTTAAGAAACGGGCGAGCGAGCCAGACCCCACCAAGTACCAAAAAGACCTGACCAAGGGCAAAAAGCCGCCCGAGCACCGGCCTATTTTTAAGGCTCCCAGAAACACCTATATCGACACCATCCTCAAACAAGGCGGGAAAACGCCTGGACCCGGCTCCCACTTCAAGACGGAAAAGACCAGTGCGATGCAGGCCGATCGCAAGAAAATCAAGGGCATGAGCTTCGGCAAGGAAGAAGGCGTGAACTACCTTACTACCTACCAGTTCCATGCAGGGGAGACGCCTGGGGCGGGGCATTACTTCCAAGTATCCAAGAACCCGCCGAAGAAAGCAGTCAAGCCCAACTTCTTCTTCGTCGCTCCGAAGGCGGAAAAGAAGCCCGAGAAGGAGAAAATCGGGCCTGGAAGTTACTACACGACCGACTACGTGACCAACCCGAAGAAGGACAAACTGCTGAAAGACCCTGTGCGCTCCCAGTCCGCCCGGCCTGTTATGAGCAAGGCCAAGCGAGTGACGATCGCTGAGCAAATTCCCAAAATCACGAAGGACGTCCCGCCTGTGGGCCACTACAAGGACGTCACCAGAACCACGGAGACCTTCAGAAGCGCTTCCAAGGACATCCACTTCTACATCTCCAAAGAGAAGAACCTGCATCGATTCCCCGACCCGGACATTGCACTGAAGAAGTTTGTGCCGGGGCCAGGGACGTACAAGGAGGAGGACGATGAAACTAAGCTCAGACCTGCACGCTAGATTATACGTAAGCAGACTGGGGCGAAGGACACTCCTCTGGCACAGAGCTCAGAGACCCGCTGTGGAACAGTCTTCGCTGGAAGTTCCGGTAAGCGGTGATAGAGGACCGTCTGAGACTTGTGGGCTTTCGGGGAGAGGTCGCGGTAGCAGCGCGGAAAGTGGAAGGGGGCGAGGGACTTGCGACGCCGCTTTGGGCGGAAAAGATGTTGTGAGTTCTTTCACTTGTTTTTTTCGCCAACATCAATGCTTTCGTGGTTTGCTCCATTTGCTTCACTAAGGCGAAAGCAGCTTTGCGACAGGGCTTCGCGTCGTTGGCCAGTTTAGCAATTCGCTGCCAAAGTAGACGAGAACTGGATTTAAAGCTTAGCACCCTTTCTTTCAAGGTGGGCTCGCTTTTGGCTTGCCATAGAGTTCGCTTGAATCGGAAGTTGTTCAGGTGGGCTGCGAAGGCTTGGACTTGTGCTAGTCGCGTTTCTCGGGATTTCCGCTTATAGTGGAGTTTCCAATAGGATTGAAGGAAAGAGGCAGCGGCACTACGCAGCTGCCTGGATTCCTGCTTACTCACTAGCACTTTCGTCGCTAGTCGTAGTTCTTTCTGGCTCAGTTGAGTGGAATTGCAGACCAGTCCTACAGCCGAACTCATATTGACGATTCCCACCAACACACATATAATGACCAGTCCTCGGCCGATGTGAGTCCTCGGGACTAAATCTCCATACCCAATGCTCCGCTCCGATATCTCCACTATCCAAAATCCATTCGTAACTTGACTCATTTCGCCTCCTTCCTCCTCTATCGACCTCTCCACATCATGTATCAGAAACCCTCCAAGCAGGAAATTGACTATATTTATTGTCAGCACTGACAACACTGAGTACTGTTTCATCCAGCCTTTTATACTGAACATCAAAGAAGTCGGCACTTTGTGCAAGTCTCTGTGCAACCTTGCCCGCTGGCCTGCTAATAGTCCGAACTCCGCGAATACCGGGATGACTAGCACTAGTCGCAGACAAATGACCATTACGAGGATGTCGTCGAGGTGAATTGTCATTGTTTGGCCGAGTTGCCGAGTTTGCATAGTCTTGTTGTAGAAGGGTATTGGCGTGGGACAGATAAGTAGAAGCTCAATTCCCAGCCTTAAACCGCAATTGTACGTTTTTTGAAGGATTTCCGCAGCCTTCCTAGCCACTTTCTCCTTCCTAATCAGGAGAACTGCCTGCAGCAGCACCAGAGCTCCTTGCAACGTCCTCAAAGCCACTATCAACGTACTGCCCGGGTCCTTCGCACTATGATACTCCTCATTTTCCCAGCAACTCAGCACTACAGAGACTACACTCAGTCCTGCAATGCACACAGTCAGTCTGGCCTGCAGTTTCAGAAGGAAATTCGCTTCCGGAGAATGGCTGTAAGCTCCGCTTTCGCCTAGAACTGACATGATTTGGCTTAGGTTTGGACCAGCGCTGAGTCTTTCTTTCATTTTCTTCGGGTTTGTGAGGGTGATCTATAGCAATGCTGTACATGGAAGTGAAATTTCAGGTCTGTTAGTGCTGTTTTGTGAGATTGATCGGCTTGCTTTCTCAGTCACTGCAGAGAAACTGCAGTGAGTGGAAGTCTGAGAACTAGAAGTGTGCAGCTTCAGTGGGCGGAAATTACGCAGATGCCGTACAATTGAGGTTAAAAGTGGCTGTTTTGATACAAATAGAGCTGTCTTTTGTAGTTCCTGATATGCAGCCCAGACTTTGCTGTGGTGACTTGCAAGCACTCAAGTGGCAAAGCAACTAGTAACTCAGGGGCACGTAACTTAGTAGAATGGCAGCTAGGGGAAACGCAGTCCACAGTGCTGCAATACAGCTGCGACGCTATGGAGAGCTGGAGCCCTCTCTGCTGAACTCCCTTCACAAGAGCACTTGGTCAGAAGGCGACTTCTCCACTGCCCTCTTCGTCCTCAATCGCTACGCAAACGAAAGCTTCGCATCGATCACTCTCCGCAAAATCGAACAAGAAGAAAACATCACCGACTTCTCCGCCTTCCCACAGCTGCTGAAATTCGCAATAAACAACCACCGCAGAGTGAGCCTAGCCGTAGTCGCTCGCTGGGGCTCTCACCTCGCCCGCACCGGCAACTTCTCCCTCCTTAACAACCTCCTGCTCAGGACTGGGTCTAGTGGACTTCCTTCTTCCATGCTTCAAACTCTCAATGACTGTTTGGCTACGAGCGTGGTGAATATCACTTCCACGGAAATTGCGAATTTGATGTCGAATTTGACTAAGTCGAAATTCAAGTTTGCGCCAGAATCGTATGAAACGCTACTAACTGCGGCGAGCAAACTTTGGTTTCCGTCGCGAGAACTCGGCCTGCTGGTCTACTCTATGATCAGAACCACCATTTCGCCGCTCACAGCTGTGCGCTATTTAGGCTTATTCAGCGGGCAGATTGAGAGCAAGTTCCTCACTATGACTGCGCAGGATCGAGCCCGGTTCCTATGCGCGTACACCACTGTTTGGTCCGACATCTCGCCCAAAATCATCAAAGCAGTCATGAGAGACGCAGACCTGTCCCTACTCGAAGACAGCGAAGTCGCCAGTATCCTCGCAGCCTTGAGTCGCCACCCTATGAGGGGAGATGAAGCGGTTTTCCAGGCTGCTGAAGAGCTGATAGTGGAGTTTCACTACGTGTCCTCGTATACTCTCTCAGGATTGATTCATTCCTTTCTACGGCGGAAACAAGGGTCCAATGAGTTCAGGAACTGGCTGCGCAGGAAGGCGCTGGAAAAAAAGACGAAGCTGCCGAGTGGGCTGTTCCTACTCTGGCGCAATGCGAAAGTTGGTCGGGATGACCGAGAAGCACTAGAAGTTGAACTGCGGAAAAGCTTGCAAGTCGCTGAGGCGGTGACCAGCAGCACTGCTCAGCTCCTTGAAGCAGGCGACGAGGAGGCCGCTACCGCCCTGCAGAAACTAGCTTCAGATTGGGGCTATAAGCCCACGTAGGTCTTCACAGCAGCGCATATCAGCCCGCCTAGTAATGGCACTGCTGTTCTCGGAGCCGCTGGTGCGCAGTTACCGCGCTGGACGCTTGAGCTGCGCCTACTGGTTCTGCTGGCTTCTAGTCTTCGCTACACTCATTCTACCCTTCTTCCTCGCTTTCAGCTCTCAAGGATTCTGGTTGCGTCTTTCCCAATACGAAGAACAGCCCACAGTCCTCTACCGCCACGAAGTGGCTATCTTCGCCTACAGCGAGACAGAAGGCAGCCTCGTCTTTTCCTCCATGAGTTACCTGAACAACCTCTACTTCGACCGCTTGGCGCCCATAATGATCCAGTCCATGGCTTTGGACACTAACTATGACGGCAAGCCAGATGTGTACGACTTCAATTTCACCATAACTACAGCTCCTGAGAAGCTGAGGAATATCAAGGTGTTGGCCTTCTTTGACTATCGAATGCGCGGCAGAGTCAGATTCGATATGGTCACTATGGCGTTTGCGGACGTGGACATGCCTTCAGGCGGTGCCTTTGTATACATAGACGGAGAACTGGCCCTACGTCAAAAGCAGGCAGTGGGCTCCGGCAGCCAAGTCAGAACCATCTACAACCAAACCTTCTACGACCAAGACGCCACTTCCCAGACTTACCTGCCCTCAGTCCTTTCCGCCTACAACGACCGCAACGAAACCACTGATTTCGCCCTATACCACAAGCCTATCGTCACCTCCGCTGCTGGCGGAAACACTGTTAAAGTCCATATGAAAGTCAGAGTTCCTGCGCACCAGTTAGTTCTTTATCGCCCCGGCTTCTTGGAACTGATGAAGTTCGCTTGGATTCAGTATATTTGCATTTTCATCCCTGTGGCTTTTATCATCTACAGCTTCGCTAGATTTGTGTACGGAAACCAGATCATTGAAACAAGTGTGACGGATGCAGTGAAGGGCAGTAGACGGCTAGCGACCTCATAGACAGTAGTTAACTGCTTGCACAGGCTAAGTAAAGCGCTTCTACAAGTTGCTGTAATTATATACTGGGACTGAGGGAATGGAAATGCACAGAGAGAGGGAATTCGCGCACTTCTGCTTCAGTCTACATAAGGGAATTGGTGGATTATAAGACTGAGCAGGGGGCATAACGGCTTTTAACCGCATACATCCAAAGCCATTAGATTAGAGCAGAAAGAACTTAGGTCTGTCCTCCGGCCAAACAGGCCTTTCTGAGGTCTTTTCCTCTTCTGCGGGCTATATCCAGGTCCTACGTCTCTGACTCCCCTAAAATCCCCAGTGTTTCACACCTTCTCTCTCTGTTGCCTAAAATGGAAACCAAAGGGCAGCTCGTATGCATCAGACCACTTCGAGCCACTTTGCTCCATAACACTGGACTATTCACACAGAAAGACCCAGTGTGCGAAATAACCATGGGCAAGCAGTGCGTCAAAACTGCTCCATGCTGGGGACATGGATCAAGGCCGGAATGGAAAGAGGCTTTCACGCTCCTGAAGACACAGGAAACAGAAATTACCTTTTGTGTACTGAACAGGTCCAAAATCGGCATTCGACACTTGGTGGCTTCGGGGACTTTTACGTTCATTGACTTTCCGGCGACGAGCTTCGAGAGTCACATTCAACTTACTCACAAAGACGTGCTAGCTGGAGAGCTGCAAGTGCTAATCACCCTCGTAGGTCAGCTCAAACCCGGCACCCACCCTGAACCGGCCTTCGTCATAATCAAGCAGCAACTCGTGGACGACCCGAGGAACAGTCGTGGAGGCCACCGGAGCAAGCGGAAGAAGCGAGTGAAGGACATCATAATCGTACCCGAAGCCTACTACCCAGCCCAGCCATACGCTAGCTAACGCCACGGCCAGATGGCGTGGACCAGGACATAACTTGGTCCACAGCGCCTGGTCTAAGGCTAGCCTTATTGGCTGGGACTGGTGCCTTCTTAAGTGCCCCATTCCCAGCCATTTATAATCTAATGCCGGCCCGATTCGCTTTGGTCGCTCTGGCAGTCCTACTGCTCGGCCAAGCCGCCCCTATCTTCGGCGGCTTCACTTTCGAAGACGGAAAGGGACAGACGCATTACGTGGATAGTGTTTCCAAGGCGGAGAAAGCTGCTCTGGAAAAACAGGGCTGTGATCTGAGCTGCGCCCAAGCCTGCAGGGAGGCCGCGGACGGCGATACTTTCACCAAATGCGTAGGTTTCTGTGGCTGCGAGACTTTGATCAAAGGAAGCGCTCCTGAGCCAGTCGAGGAAGTCCCTGAGCCCGCAGTAGAGGAAGAAGCACCTGCACGGAAGAGCGGGTCGAGCGCCCCTAAAGAAGAGGTGCCTGCAACTGAGGCTGCCAGAAAGCGCAAGTCCAGCTCTCCCAAGGAAGAGGAACATACTGAGGAGCCTGCACCCGAGGCTGCCAGAAAGCGCAAGTCCAGCTCCCCCAAGGAAGAGGAGCATACTGAGGAGCCTGCACCCGAGGCTGCCAGAAAGCGCAAGTCCAGCTCTCCCAAG
>Ga0247837_1002445_pt1 | contig 35142 bp, 30 predicted proteins | sample LaCtaG_2_FD_187115 | JGI IMG/M metagenome (GOLD analysis project Ga0247837, IMG submission 187115) | Freshwater microbial communities from meromictic Lake La Cruz, Castile-La Mancha, Spain - LaCruzMarch2015_14.5m | ecosystem: Environmental > Aquatic > Freshwater > Lake | place: Spain: Castile-La...
ATTACATCAAATCAAAGATTGATTGTCGCAAAACGCGATAACCGATTCGAGCCTCAGTTAAAACTCATTCGGCTTCAATATACTCGCATCAAGACGTTTCATATTAACTAATCCTACATTCACAAACAAAACACATGAAAATTGGAGTCATTATCCTCTGCAAATGTCAGAGATGATGAATAGGACGGATTTTAAAGACGAAAAATGAGAAAGTAATGCACATTCGCCGTGTGATGGAATTGTTTTGATTAGAAATAGGAGAGGGGCTGGAGACACCGGAACTAAAGTCCCTGGACCTGTGGGAGCTTCCGGCAAGGGCTCAGGGAGAACCTTCGCTTCCGGAACTCTTAGGAAAGTGTCGGGTTCGGAACCCATGACAGAAGTCTCGAGATGCTGCGCTGACGTTTGCTAGTTGCATAATTCATATAAAAAACTAAGCCTAATAGTATCTGTAGAGTTTTTTTTTTGATGGGAAACTGTTTACTAACGTGGCAGCGACGCCCAGCTGCTCAGATGCTTCTCCACTTACATCGTCACAGCCTTCTTTAACGCTGCTGAGGTCGGGCTCCTTAGGCGGGAAGGAGCCTTGTTCCTGATCTTCCTTACGTACTGCGCAAGGCTGTAGAACATCATAGCCAAATCTCTCTTCCCTAGGTTTCGCCTTGCTCTTCTTCATCGCTTCCTGCATTTCTGGACACGAGGGCTGCATATTGTATCCTTATACTAAGGAACAAAAGGGATAGTGTCAAATCTTCTCGTCTGCATGTGATGTAAAAGGCTGTCGCATTTAAAACTGTGAACAACTGCTTCTATAGCAACAGTAAGTTCTTTCTTATCGGTCTGTAGTCGCTGCAGTGCCAAGTTAAATTGTGAATCACATCTAGAAAAGCACTGCCTCCACATTCTTGTGTCGCTCTCCACACAGGCTCTACTCTAGTCCGATGTTACGCCTTTAGTCCTGCTTCGTGTTGGCCTTCAGGTCTGACGACACCACTACCACTCCAGCTATCATCAACGTGGCTCCAACAGCCCACTGCACGGACGCTACTTCCCCGTAGAGGAAATACCCGAATAGTGCGGAAACCAGGTAGTTGCACGTGAAGTTCGCAACTGTCGCCTTCCCTGTGCCGAGTCTCTGGATGCTGGTCACAAAGGACTTCATCATGAGGGCGTTGAAGGTGAGCATGAGGAGGAAGCAGCCAAGGCGGCTGAGGCCTTCTGAGGACAGCCAGTCAGAGCTGCTCCAGGGACTGAAAGCTGCTTTGCCGCTAGCCCCGGCCATGGCAGCGAAGGTCCCGCACAGTAGACTGGGTATTAGAGTCTCCATGCAGCGATTTACCTACTCAGGCTGCGGCAGTCTTCTGACCCGTAGACAGCTACTAAGTTTAAGCGCTTGGAAGAGGTTTAATTGCTTTGAGCCTTATGTTTTTCGTCTTGGGCTGATTCGATGTCTCTGATAAATTGACTTGTGTCTTTATCGCTTCACAAATATCAGCCCTGTGAGCGCTGGCACCAGGCAGCTCTCCTTCACTAGGACGACTCCAGCACCCAAGTCAGCTGCAGAGAGCCATTTTGGGACTGGACAATTTAACCCAACTAGGCGAGTGAAGCCACTCAAACTGGCGCTTTGCATGCAGTTTCGGAAGAACACTTACTTTCAAGACTTTATCTATCCTCCGATAAACTTCGAAGTCCGAAGAGCCGTTTTTGCTTTGCTTTTTCTTTCTCTCAACTCTGTTCCGCTCATCACTTCGGTTTCCCACCAAATACAGCTTCAGAGCTGTATAGTCGGTGTAGCGTCCTCCAGGTAGCCATGAAAAAAAACCTCGTTATAACAGCTAGTAATATGCAACCGTGGTGGAGGACTCTGAACTATACAGCTCTGAGAGCTGTCTTGCCTGCCAAAGTGGACCCCTATATGAAGTTAGCGCGGTACGACACGCCAATTTGGACTCAGTACTATGGCTTTCCAGGTTGGTGCGGACTGGCCTTGGCCTCTACCACGTTTCCCAATCCACTGCTACTCGCGGCTTTCTACCAGTCCTCAGCCATGCTACACGGAGCTGGCTGCATCATCAACGACTGGATGGACTCTGACTACGACCGGCAGGTGGAAAGGTGCAAAAATCGGCCCTTTGTGGTGGGTTCAGTCAAGTTCGCTCCCGCCGCTGCGTTTTTCCTCTTCAACCTGACCCCGATTGCAGTGGGCATGTGGTTCAGTCCCCCAGTCGCCCAAGTCGCCCTCTTCTCTTTGATTCCATTGATGTGTTTCTACCCGCTGTTCAAGCGCTTCACCAACTGGCCTCAAATAGTCTTGGGTCTGAACTACAGCACTACCGCGCTGGCAGGGTACGCCATGTTGACAGGCACAATTGACGCTTCCTGCCTTGCACTTTGGATAGGAGGCATCACCCACGCAGTCCACACTGACACTTTCTACGCCTTCCAGGACAGGGACGACGACCTCAAGGCTGGAGTGATGTCCACAGCGGTGCGCTTCGGAGAGGACTACAAGTGGTGGCTGGGAGGCGTCACTGCAGTGACAGCCGCCTGCTGGACTGCCACTGGACTGCTCGCAGGACTGCACCCCGTGTACTACGCCGGAGTACTCGCGGCTACTGGACATATGGGCTGGCAGATCAGTACCGTAGACATCAAGAGCAAGCCTGACGTGAAGGCCAAACACCTGAGCAACAAGTACGTACTGTTGAGTCTCTTCGCAGGCATTGTGGCGGCCAAGGCAGCAGGAACTAAGTAGCTTCCCTTCATTTGTGTGTGTACCAGAGTGAGTTTAGCCTTGTGGTGGCTGTGTGCGCCCACTCACAGTGTAACTGTGGCCATATAGTAAATGACGCAACTTGCCCCACTCGAGATTGACTCTTCCGAAGAGCCCCGCACCATGTCTCCTCTGCACGACTCCACCATCGCCAAGCGTCTCTACAAGGAAGTGTGGGGTCGGCTCCTGCAAAAGAACAAGTCCTACCTCAGCATGCCCCAGAGCGTCTACCTGCTCTACAGCTCCAGCGAACTCACGCACAGGAAGCTGGTCAACGGGAAGGTGGTCGTGCTGCCCTCCGCACCCTCGGTTCTCTACTGGATTGACGACTCCAGGACTGACTTTCAGTACAGAGTGGACGTGCTGGAGACCTACTATGCGCAGGCTTCCTCGAAGGAACTGGGCATCAAGGTGGGGGAGCAGGCGCTCGCTCTTCTCACGCAGCGTACGAAGCTAGTTGGGCGGGTGGAGGCCTCGCAAGTAGTGGCCTTCAAGCTGGAAACGCAGGAACTCATTCTGTTATTTTCTACCCAAGTGTCCCACATGTGGAAGAAAAGTCTATCTGCTCTAGTACGTTCCTTCCTCCAGTCCTACCAGAAGTTCCAAGACTACAACGTCCCTATCGCAAGTCCTCGCGACCCTGGGCCTCTAGAGCGTTCCTTTGGCTTCGAAACCCAGCAGCCCGCTCTCCTGGGGCAAATCTACGACATCTCCACTTCTGACAACCCTGAGGAAAGTAAGCGCCACCTAGTTTGGATCAACATCAAGATGACCTGCCTGACTACTAATGGCCAGACCAATGAGGAGTACTTGGTGTATGACAAGAACCAGGACGACTTGGGACAGAGCACTGCGGATTTAGCGGCCTCTGCGGGGGAGCGTCTGGACCCCTGCAACCAGCTCATTTTCCGGCATTTCCTCGAGGAACTGCAAGTGCTGGAGGCTGAGAAGCGAAGTAGGAAGACTCTGAGACTCGGGAGAACCAACAGGTACCAGGAAGAGGTGTTCAGCAGCTACCAGCAGTCACTTAGTGACTTCCTTCTGCATGAAAGCGCCTACAACTGGTGTGTGCAGTTTGACAAAATCTACCGCAACTACCTGGAATATGACTCTGTGGCTATCCGCAGAAGCTGGAATGTGTCGAAGCGCAAGGCAGCGGCCACCGCTCACCCCTGTCAAGCGCTTTGCCACTCTCTGCAAATGACCAATCTGAGTCTGCAGCTGGCACTCACAGGACTGCTGGGCAGTGGCAATGGGGCGGAGTTACTGAGGGACATTGCTAAGCTGAAGGAAGCGACTGAGAGTGAGCAGGAGGAGGCGCACTCCCTCGAGCCACTGCCGCGACCTAGTCAGAGAACCTGCGAGACCTGTGTGATAAGCTAACTATGGGCTGTCTGTCAGCTAAAAACAAAGCGCCTGCCAAGGCACCCAGCAAGCCCTCCAGTCCCAAAGCCTCTGGGCCCCAAGCCCCCGTCCTGCCGCTCTTCACTCTGCAAGCTGCAGAGGAACGGCTCTGTGGCGTGCTCACTAGCACTGGCCTGGCCTTGACTCTCTCTGCTCGATTGACCACCAGTGAGCTCTGCAAGACTGCCGTGAGTCAAGTGCCGCTCCTACCTGAGCGCTTCTTTTACTATCTGCCAAGTTGCAAAGTGGCCTTCATTGCCGCGGATATCACGAGTGAGGACTGTCCCCAACTGGAATGCAAGTCACTCGCAGAAGGCAGCTCTATTGACTTGGCCAGCCACACACTGCCAGTCCTGCAAGCCACTCAGCACCGCATATACTACGACTCCGGACCCAGCGTCCTCCCCGGCACTCCCATCTTCAGCGAAGGCAAACTAGTGGGTCTGCATGAACAGCCGGGTAGAGGCATCAACCTAGTGTGGATTTACAGTGAACTGCTATCGCAAGGCATGTCCCTGCCCGAAGACCTGTCACGGCTGCTGAAGACTGTACAAGGAGAGGGCGCAGTCACTATCTCCGTCCCTCAGTCCCGGCTGTACAACGTCCTCAGAGGCACTTTGATCAGCTACAGTCCTGACACAGAGGAGTTCCTCGACCATGTGAGTGGACTGCCTGCTCAGGTGCAGTTCTGCAGCATCCCAACAGGCCTATTTATGTCTGGAGGACTGGTGGAAGGGAAGCCTGTGGCTACTGCACTGGTTTTTGACGCAGGCGCTGGGCATTTACAGCGCGATCGAACCGCTATGTCGAAGCCGAGAACTGGCCACTGTCTATGCTACAGTCGAGGGGCAGTGTACTGCATTTCTGGCAAAGCAGACGCACTGACACCTGACTGCGAGCGCTACTCCCCGAGACAAGACCAGTGGCAGTCTCTGCCCGCCCTGCCTGCTCCCCGGGTGCTGGCTGGCGCCACTGTCTTCAAGCAACTCATTTATGTGATAGGAGGTCTGGATGCCTTGCAGCAGCCCGTGCACTCCGTCCTCCGCTTGCAGCAAGAAGCCTGGCACACACTCACTCCTGCACTGCCTCTGTTCTCCAGGCCAGTGCTGGTGGAAAGCGGCCCTGCCTGTCTCTACATTTTCAGTCAGGCTCTGCTGAGCTGGGAGCCTGAAAGTGGAGAACCACGACTGCTGGTGAAGGCGGACTTCGAGGGCGGCAGTATGCGAGCACTTGACAGTGTGCTGTATGTGTTCAGTGCCCAGAGCGTGCAGGAAGCCAAGCTCGAGGCAGACCCAGTGCTGTGGAGGCTGCACAAAAACGCCATTCCTAACTTCGTTTAGAGCAATTCTCTATGGCAGACTTAGTCGGGTTCCGACTGCCAGGACAAGACAACCTGATGCAAGCAGCTGCAGTAGCGGGTTCCAAAGCCTACTTAGCCTATATCACCAAGGAAGAGTCTCCCGACATCCAGGGCTTCCTCTTCAGAACTGACACAGATCTGAGCAGGACTGGACTCCAACTGAATGCTGTCCGGCCTAATGACACTGTACTGAAGGAGCTGGGCAAGCGCAAAGCCGCTCCTGTGGCCCAGCTTTCCTGCGGCATACAGATGAGTCCACGAGTCTATTTGCAGACTTGGCCCAGAACTTCTGATACTGTTCTCTACCCGATATTGGTGCTGAATAAGGAGCGCAAGACAGTGTCTATCAAGTTCTACGTTCCTATGGAGAGCACTTTCTATCTCAGAAAGCTGGAATTCAAGCTAAAAGACCTGCACTCTTCCCTCATTCACATCCATCCTGGCAGTGCCTACGACGTTCTATACATACCGCTGGTGCGCAGTCCCAGCACCCACTTTTCCACTGCAGGAGAGAAGCAGAAGTACTGGTACTGCAACGGAGTGAAGGACCCTTGGACGCTGGCTGCTGGATGTCTCTACCAAGGCTGCGACATGACTTGGGAGTTGCTAGCACCGCTCACTGTCCTGCGCATTCAACTGGACCGGCAAGTGAGAGCAAGCCAAGAGATAATACAGGCTTTCCGTGAACTCAACATCTTTTCGAAGGAGAGTTTCCCCATTCGTGTGGAGACAGTCGCAAACATCAGACCAATCATCACCCTCCAAGACCTCTCGAATGCCCACCTTTCCTTCCATGTGCTCTACATGCTGCTGTGTCTCCTCAGTCACGGCTACGCCACCATCTTCCACCTGCCCAGCGACTTCCTCGCACGTCTGCGAGCTCTTCCTCCCCAGAAGGCTGTGAACACTCTGCGTGCCACCTTCCTAACTGCCAAGAAGAACAGTGCACAGCCACACGAATTCCTGGCTCACTTTGAAGCCCACCTGCTCACTAGCATTGAGAGTGAAAGTGACAGTAATGAGGACATGCAGGTACTCTGCAGGGTCATGATTACTCCCTCCACCCTGTACTTCACACTCCCTACGAAGGAAATCTCCAATCGAGTTACTCGCCACTACAGTCTATACTTAGACCGCTTCTTGCGTGTGAGTCTGGTAGACGAGCGGTTTTCCAGCCTATCCTCTCTCAGTCCTTCTGTGCGTCTGCGACTGGAGGGTCGCTTCCTTCCGCACTTTAAGCTGCTGGAGCGAGACTACGAGCTGCTAAGTTTCAGCAGTAGTCAGCTGCGTGCAGGGTCTTTCTGGATGTTTGCGAACCTCCCAGAGCTCACAGCTCCGGGTATCCGAGGCTGGCTCGGAGACTTCTCCAAGCTCAAGATTACTGCCAAGTACGCAGCCCGAGTAGGCCAGTGCTTCTCCAACAGTAAAGCCACTGTGACCCTGACCTCGGAAGAACTCTGCCCAATAGAGGAAGTGAAGTGTGGGGACTATGTGATGAGTGACGGAGCAGGCACGCTGAGTCTAGAGCTGTCCTGGGATGTAGCTAGCGAGTGTTCTTGGAACCAGGACCTCGGCCAGTCCGTGCAGATACGGCTAGGTGGGATTAAGGGAGTGGTGAGTGTCGACCCCAAACTCGAGGGTCGCAAACTGTGCTACCGTCCTTCCATGTACAAGTTCCCCAGTTCGCACATGGAAATCGAAGTGTTGAATTGTGCAGAGTTCCGCTACGGCTACCTCAACCGCCAAATCATCCTGCTGCTCTCCACACTAGGAGTCCCCGACCAGGCCTTTATCGACCTGCAAAACGACTTCCTCACTTCAATGCGTAAGGTGTTCACTGATCCTGCTGCCCTGCAGGCAGGACTCGCTGTCGCTAACAAGGACGAAGCTGGCGCTTCTGAGATGATTGATGTGATCAGAGCCATGATCGAAAAGCGCTACAGTCCCGCTACTGACCCCTTTCTAGCTGAAGTTGCACAGGCGCTGTACAACAGAGCTATCATGGAGTTGAGGCAGAGACAGCGCGTTTTGGTGCCCGAATCAGCTTGTCTAATGGGAGTGCTAGACGAAACTGGCGTACTGGAGTATGGAGAAACGTACATCCACATCAAGATGGAGAATTCAAAGGAAGTCGAAGAAAGGGACATCACAGGGCCTGTCGCAGTGACGAAAAACCCCTGTTTTCACCCAGGCGATGTGCGCTTATTGACAGCTGTGAGCGAGCGCACACTACGGCGCAGGGGCGCCCACTTGTCTTTCGACCACCATGTCAATGTAGTGGTTTTTCCTCAGAAAGGCCCTCGTCCCCACCCCAACGAGATCTCAGGCTCTGACTTAGATGGTGACTTGTACTTCGTGACCTGGGATGAGACGTTGCTGCCGAGTCAAATGTATCCGCCAATGGACTACTCGCCCAGTGGCAAGTCGATGGAGGGCGAGGGTGAAATCACTTCAGAGAAGCTGAAGGACTTCTTCTTCAAGTTTGTTAGCACGGATAACCTGGGCAAAATTGCGAATGCGCACCTGGCGGTGGCTGATTACAGTGTGGATAAAGCTCTCAACAAGGACTGTCTTGCACTAGCTCAGCTGCACTCCATCGCTGTCGACTTCGCAAAAACAGAAACGTCCGTCGAAATTCCCCGCGATATCAAGCCCAAGCGCTACCCCGACTTCATGGAAAACAAAAACAAAGAATCCTACGAGTCCACGAAAGTGATCGGACTGCTGTACCGCCAGGCTAAAAACTACAAACCTGAGGAACAAGAGCGGAGGCAGTGGAGCGACCCAGAGCCTGCCCCTGCGTGCAGACAGTTGGCTGAGCACTTGCACGCGCACTACGAGACTGCTGTGTCCAAGATCATGAACATCTTCAACATTGCCTCTGAGGCCGAGGTACTCAGTGGCGAAATAGCCAAGTTCTCCAAGTTCTACTCCAATAACCAGAAGCGCAGAGAAGAAACCAGAGCGAAGCTGAAAGTCCTCGTTTCAGACCTGATCCGCACTATGCGGGTCCACTTCAACGAAGTCGCAGGTTCCAAGCAGCAGGAACTGGCCCAGGAGTGCTGCCACTTGGCCTACAGTCAAGGCCACTGGCTGGGCTTTCCCTGGGTGACCGCAGGCCACGTCCTTCTAGAGCGTCCTACTTCTACCCACAGCTCTCAATAAACGCATCTCTCCAGGTAGCCACAGTCTTCTCCGCGAGTCCCAGCAGCACCGCCACAGGCCTGGGCGCCCCCGCCCTCAGCACCAACTTGGCCACCTCAGACTTGAAGTTCTCACTGGACCTGTCGCCCGTAGTGTCCATCTGCCTCTTGAGTCCTTCCAAGCGAGTGACTAAGTCGCAGGGCAGACTGGAGCGGATTTCCTCCACCGAAGCCTCCGACTTGGTGTCTGCCTTCTTGATCGTGGAGGGCAGCAGTTCCTTGTCTCCATAGGAGTCCTGCACGTCAGGAGTGCCCAGCACCGTGGAAACGATCTTCTTGCGGCTCAGGTCATGGTTCTTCGTCTCCCTGCGCTTCCTGAGGAAGTAGGTAGGGTCCCGCTTGAACTGCTGGTGCCACTGTCTCAGGGTGTTGTATCCCAGTTTGGTCAGACTCATGAAGATTTCGTCTCCGCCGTGTTCGTCATAGAGGGACACAATTTCGTGGCGGAGGGTGGAGGGGATGAGCTTTCCGTCCACTCGCTCGCCCACTTGGTAGGCGCGTACTTGGTCGCGAATGTGGCGGAGACGCTCTTTCAGGGGAAGATCGGGTTGATAGACGTCGGAGTCCATATTTAACTGAAGGAATGGCTGGAGTCTCTAGGGCTATAGCGGCTCTGTGTCTATATGGAAGGACTTAGCTACATGCAGGCACACTTCTTGCATACATCTGAGCCAGGGGCTCTGGGCGCTTTCCGACTTTCCCTCTGCGCCTCGGCGCCGACCATCATGTGCTGGAACTTCGGGTTGCACACCGGACAGAAGATGCGGATTGCGTCTGACTTGTTCATTTGTCGCTGCACACGTTGAGTGGCCTGCGCTAGACTTTGCTCCATGTCAGGGATTTGGCCAGAGAGTTGGGCTATTTCCCTCTTCACAATCGTTATTTCCGCTTGCTTTGTACTGAGTTCCTCCTCTTTCGCCCTTACTTTCTGTCTGAGTGCAAGCAGTGTTTCCTCTTTCTCCCTCACTTCCTTTCGCTTTTCTTCCGTCCTTTGCCTGGCTTCTCTGAGTCTGTCGCTCAACTCGGCTTCGACTCCTGCCTTGTGGGTTTGCTGGGCTGCGAGGTGAGTGCGGAGAGTAGTGAGTTGGTCGGACTTGAGGCCGAGGTCAGTGGTTTTGAGTGCATATTTGGACTGGTCAGCTTGCAGTTGCTTTCTAAGGCATTTCAAAGCTGCCTTTTTCTCTCCCTTGACTCCTGCCCCAATGATATCCTTATGGCACTTATCGCATATTCTGGCAAGCGCCACCTGCTCAGACAATGCTCTGCGACGGCGTGAGTGAGCAGTACAGACCAGCAACCCACAGAACTTGCACACATGCAAAAGAGACTGCAATCCCCTCGTCTCCTTGCACAGGTGGCAGTCTCCTGACTGCAGCACACCACAGGCCGCCTGCGTAATTGTCGATGAAGCCACACACTCTCCCACGTCCATATTATGCTTCTACAGGCTCGCTTCTACTCGTCTCCAACAGTGACTTTGGCCCATAAGAAGTGGTGAGTCGGAGTACTCCAGTGTGGGACATTAAAGTCTGGTTGCTATTGCATCATGTCAAAACCAGTGATGCAGCTCGTGCTGGACGACCCCACTCTCGCCACCTACCACTCGAGCATCCAGGCTCGCTATGAGCGCTACCAGCGGTTGAAGGCCCAGTTGGCGGCCTCGGAAGGCTCCTTTCAGGACTTCGCCAAAGGCTACGAACGCTTCGGCCTGCACCGCACGTCTGTTGGACTTCTGTTCAAGGAATGGGCTCCCGGGGCTGTAGCGATGTGTATCTATGGAGACTTTAACGAGTGGAAACGCTGGCAGTTCAACGCCACTAAGGATGAATATGGAATCTGGACCATCCTGCTGCCTCTCACATTGGACCGACTGCCCAGTCACAACGAGCGGTACAAGCTGATCCTACGTCTGGGCAACGGCAAGGAAGTGGACCGCATCCCAGCCTGGGCCTCCCACGTGCGGCAGAACACCGTCAGTCGACTCTTCGATTGCGTCTTCTGGGACCCGCCTGTTCCTTACGAGTGGAAGCACGAGGCACCCAAAGCGCCCACAGGGCTGAAGATCTATGAGTGCCATGTGGGCATGTGCAGTGAATACCCGGTCGTCGCCTCCTTTGCAGATTTCCGCATCAACGTCCTACCACGCATTGCGGAAACCGGGTACAACGCCATCCAGCTGATGGCTATCATGGAGCACGCCTACTATGCCAGCTTCGGCTACCACGTTACCAACTTCTTCGCTGCGTCCAGTCGCTACGGCACTCCAGACGACCTGAAAGCTTTGGTGGACGAAGCACATCGACTGGGCTTGGTCGTGCTGATGGACCTGGTGCACAGTCACGCGTCCAGCAATGTCCTGGACGGAATTAATCAATTCGATGGGACGGACCATCATTACTTCCACGAGGGAGTCAAGGGCAGACATAAGTTGTGGGACTCGAGACTGTTCAACTACGACCATTGGGAGGTTCTGCGCTTCCTGCTGTCCAACGTGGCCTGGTGGATGAAGGAGTACAAGTTTGATGGCTTTCGCTTCGATGGAGTGACTTCAATGCTGTACGTGCACCACGGCATTGGCGTAGCCTTCTCAGGCAAGTACCACGAGTACTTCCACCACTGCGACGATGCAGCAGTCACCTACCTCATGCTGGCCAACGACCTAATCCACGAAATCAACCCAGTACTTTCCACCTAGAATGCCATTTCCGTGGCCGAAGAAGTGTCAGGCATGCCCGGCACCTGCAGACCACTCGTAGAAGGCGGCTTCGGCTTCGACTATCGGCTGAACATGTCAGTGCCGGACCTGTGGATCAAACTGCTCAAAGAGGTGAAAGACGAGGTTTGGTCTATGGGCAGCATTGTGTGGGCGCTGATTAACCGCAGGTACAATGAGAAACACATTTGCTACAGTGAAAGTCACGACCAGAGCATTGTAGGCGACAAGACTATCGCTATGTGGCTCTTTGACTCCGAAATTTACCACAACATGTCCATCCAAACGCCTCTGACAGACAAGGTCAGCAGGGGCATGGCCCTGCACAAGATGATCAAGATGCTCACCCATGCTTTGGGCGGCGAAGGCTTCCTGACATTCATGGGCAATGAGTTCGGCCACCCTGAGTGGGTGGACTTCCCTCGCGCTGGCAATCAGTACTCCCACCACTACTCTCGCAGGCAGTGGCACCTTAGAGACGACGTGAATCTGCGCTACCACTCCCTGTGGCAGTTCGACAAAGAGCTGCAACTCGCAGAGCAGAAGCACCACTGGCTCAGCTCCCACGACACTTACATCACTGTCACTGACGAAGCGCAGAAAGTGGTAGTGTTTGAACGGGGAGGCATGCTCTGGGTCTTCAATTTCCACACCAAGAACAGCTACACGGATTACAAGGTCGGCACTAGGTGGCCGTTTGAACATATTGTGGTACTGGATACTGACCAAACTCAGTTCAATGGACAGAACAGATACGACTTCGCCCACTCCCACCCTTGTCCTATCCTCAAAACGGCCTGGCAGAACCGTCCCAACCATATCCAGCTCTACATCCCTTGCCGCACTGCAGTTCTGCTCAAGCCGCTTATAGGCACGGACGAGCGGCAGGAGTATGGCTTGCCTGTGGAGATCCAGCCCACAGAGGAAGCGCTCAGAGAGCCGGGCAGGTCCATTGCTATGAACGCTCTACTCAGAGAGGAAGTGCCTGAGGACAACCTTGGAAGTACGCAGGATGCAGCCTCCAGCTAATCTAAGCCTTAGTTAGCTCCAACACCCCTACGTCTATAAGCATAATGGACCCAGCCGCTGAGGAAAAACGTCAGATCCAGGAGAACCAGCCACCCGACCTCTTCCGAAGAGAAAAAACGCTCTTTCTTGTGAGTGCTGTATGGTGGAAGGCCTGGACTGCCTATGTCTGCTACGATGACCAGGACTCCCCCTCCCCCCGTCCCGGTCCTATTGACAACTCTTCCTTGCTGACTCAGCCCTGGACCTCACTGGGCTGGCTTTCCAATGCACTCCGGTCTGACTTGCGTGAACATCTCGATTTCGAGTATTTGACGCACGTATCTTGGCGGAAGCTATGGCATTGGTATCAAGGTGCGCCTGCAGTGGAAGTGTTCGTAGTGAACGGTGAGCCGGACTTGAGTCCTGCACCCATGAGAGTGTGGGCTATTGAGATGCAAGGGGACTATGAGAAGCCGAGAGAGACGGTTGTGGTGTCTAGACAGGTGACTGTGGGCCAGGTGCACAAGTACCTGTGTGACCGGCTTTCGCTTGCCTACTACAAGTACACCTTCCACCTGGACTCGCTCGCAGACCCTAACAAGCAGGCTCTGCTCTGCGACCTGTCCACCAGCACTCCTATGCATGTCTACATCCTACTCAAATCCCTTCCGCCGCCTTTACCCTTAGCCTGCAACTCGCCTTCCAGTCACAGCGACACTCAAGACGATAGTGACCAAGACATGGACGTGTTCAGACCCATTCAGAGGAGTGACCGCAAGGAAGTGGCGACCCGCATAGCCGCAGCCAAGCGAGCAGTGCGGCTCACAGTGCAGGACATTGCAGTGACTGAGAAAGCACTGAGGGCGCTGTGGCAGCTGCGTGAGAAGGGCGATGTTAGGTAATAATGGTGAGTGTGGAAGAGGTGAAGGAAAGGATCGCCAGGGAGTTGGCCTGCGATGTGTTGGAAGTGCTGGATACAAGTTCAGGCTGTGGACGCAACTTCGAAGTCACAATAGTGTCTGCATCCTTCGAGGGCGTGTCTTTGGTGCAGCGCCACAGACGCATCAACACGCTTTTCCAAGCAGAACTCGCGGGACAGATCCACGCCTTTACACTGAAAACCTGGACTCCTGCGCAGTACCACAGTGCCCGACTCACTACTAGCTAAGAGGAGTGGATTAGCTTGGCTGACTTGCCAGTTGCCGTCTTCATGTGTCTTTCACACGCTTTGAGTCCGCACACTATCACCACTCCACCCATCACGAGTGCTCCTAACACCCATATCACCAGATCTTCTCTATCTTTTCTCCTGTCCTCCTCGGAACTGAAGGTGTAAACAGGCCCTGTAGGAGTCGGGTTCACGCAGAACAGGGCTGAACAGAGGCGGTAACAGTCTGCGCTGGTCCTGGTATGCAGCACAGCGCAGAAACTGCGGCAGCTGTCTTGGCAGTATTCGATGGCTTGCGTTTCCGGGTCCATGAGGAAGGGGAAAGGGTTGGGAGCGGAGAGCAGGGCGAGAGAGGCAGAGCAGCAGGACAGGTGTAAGGCTAGACTAGGAGCCTTGCCACATTCCTCTACTCCTACACACAGGGCCACCGTCCTGCTGTCCTCTCTCCCCACTGGACCCTCACACCCACACAGTCCTGCGCACTCCGCTGCTGCGAAGTAACTTGCGCACTTCGTCACACACACAGGACTGCAAGCCAGCACCAAACCTGGCAGAAAGATGACCCCACTGATCCACATTTCTTACGATTGGCCTGACACCCACTCTACAAGGACTGAATAGCGTAGGACTGGATGTGGCTGAAGCGCATCCTAGGAGGCAATGGATCAAGTATTCGAATATGGACCCAGTTGCAGAGCGACAACAATCTCAGGAAAGCAAGCCGCTGCAGCCCTCGAAAGTGACAATCTACGGAGAGACCAGCCTCAGCAACAAGATTTGGTGTCTGCAGCTCCGGCTGTGGTGGTGGCTTGTGCTGGCCTTTCAAACCCTGCTCTTCGTCCTCAGCATCGGCTGTCTCGGCTCTCCCAGCTGGATGGAGCAAACAGGCCTGAACCTGGAAGGCGGCCTGATGCGCTGTGCAGACTGTCCAGCGCATTGGCAGGACAGCAGTTACGATGAAATCGCAGACTTGATATGTGAAGACGGCAACCTCAGCCACTCCCTATGCAGCATGGTTCGCCACTTGCGAGACGGAGGCGCAGTCTATGTGTTCTTCGAACTGCTGGCGTTGGTGGGTCTTTTCTTCTGGATGTTCAAAGTGATGCTATTGCTGCTGGAGCGCCAGTGCTTCCCGAAGCTGCGCTGGCTGCCCTACACCTTCCCAGTGCTGAGTGTGATTGCGCACCTCATAGCTTTGGCGGCCTGGTTCGGAGTGACAGAAGCCAGTTTCACTGATTCCTGTGATGACGTAAACAGTGAGACTCCTTCCCTATGTGCTACGAACGCCCCTGCACTGTCCGTCTTTCTAATGCTGCTGTACTTCCTCGTTACTGTGCTTTTCATCATCCCTCACTGCAAGTACAGGAACCTGTACTCGACTTTGGAAGGCAAGGAGGAGCCGAAGGCGCCTGCTGCACAACTCGACGCCCCTGCACAGCCCAAGCGCTTTGGCTAGATCTAACACTAAGACCTGCAGTAGCCAGACAGAATAGACGTGTTAGTCCATGTTTAGCATAGATATCTTCTTTCTGGAGCTTTGCTGGGAGTCCACAGGCTTGGCAGGCGCCTTCGGAGGCAGCTTGGGTCTGGCAATGCGTCCAGGCTTGTACAGGCGATCTCCATAGGGGGAGGTGTAGATCTTCCTGTGCTGCACTTCCTCCAGTCTTCTCTGGTGCTCGGGCGAGGGATCTTTGCCGCGCTCAGACTGGAGGTTGTGGGACTGCGGGCGAGACGACGGCACCACTCCTTTGATCTCCGTAAAATCTCCAAACGTGGAGTTACTCACATCCCTCATTCTGTCCCGGATAGCTCTCAGCTTGGCAAGCTTCACCGCCACTCCTGCAGAGGCAGCCTCTGAGAGCAAGTTGCCCAACGCAGAGAGTGCGCTGGAGCCCTGCGAGGACACAAGTAGTTCTCGCAACTCATTGGTGAAGGCCACTTCTGTGTCTCTTTTGACTCTGAGGTCGCTGAGTGTGTCGGTGAGTCGCTCGCGGTGTTGCTCGTAGAGGTCTTCAGAGTGGCGGACTCGAGGGGCAAAGCGTCTTTCCCGTCCACTCACCGACAAGCACTGCACAGCATGCTGGAAGTACGCAGTGAGCGCCTGCTTGGCACTGCCACTGCACAGCGGCCCTAGTCTCACCTTCGTACTGAGTTCCAGCTGCCAGCGCATGCCCGCCTGTACCGCCTTCCACACCTCCAGACTGGAGTCCTCGAGAAAGGGCGAAAGCAGCATCGAGTTGGCCTTCATGAAGTGTCGGAGACGGTAGTGGAAGTCGCACAGGAAGCCTGCAGTGGAGGGCTCCAGCATTGAGTTCTTGGACTTGCGGATAGGCGCTAGAGGTTTTTTGGCGAAGCTGGGGTCGTTGCTGTGCGATTTGCGCTTCTTTTTGGCTTTTCTGCTGTCTGGCCCGCTTAGACTGCCTCGGAACATTGCTTCCATGGTTTCCTGCAGTGCACTCTGTTCCGTTTCTTCAAGTGCCTGGGCCAAGCACCCCACCCACTTGCAGATCCTCGGGCCTAGTATCGGCCCTACAGAGGCAGGCCTGGGTGGAGCGGGTTTCAGCTGGAGCAGCCAGTTGCGGCAGAAGTTGCCAGAGCGCAGGGCAATCAGATCGCGGATGAGGACGTAGGAGTATTTGAGGCAGGGCTGGTCAGAGGAGGAGTCGGGAAACAGGTCGCGGGGGATGTGCTGCACATGCACCTTCAACAGATAAAACCTGCACAACTCCTCCAACTCCGCCAGCGACAGCCTCCGCACATACCTCCCCTCTTCCTTCTGTCCCACCGCCTGAAACCCACTCAACGTCTCCAACACATACAGTCCCTTGCCTTGGCCTACAGTCTGCACTCCGTACAGTCCTTCCACCGCCTCTACCAAGCCTGCAAGTCCTACTGTACCGGACAGACTGGTGAGGGCTTTCACGGTCGCTACGTGCAGTTCGATGGGAGTGCTGTCGATCAGGCCTCGAACATGTGTGCCCGATACTTCCAGTTCCTGTATTTCCGCGACTCCTGCAGTAGAGAAAGAGGTGGACTCTTCAGCCACCAGAATTTGCTTTTCCTGATCAAATAGTCGATTAATCTCCTTCCCGGCTTCATATATAAGCAAAGTGACGGGAGACCACTTGACTGGCTGTAGAGACGCAATGACTATGTAGGACTCACAGCTTCGAGACAGACAGGTGTGCAGTGGGAAGCCAGAGGCTGCAGGCCGCTTGGTAGGCTTTTCCCCGCTGTTCTTGGGCGTAGGCTGGTCCGAGGGCTTCGAAGAGTGCTGCAGAGTCAGGAACTTCGTCAGCACCTTGTCGATATGCTGAGGAGAAGTGTCTATGTGGTAAATACAGAGCTTGGAAATGGCGGTTTTCCGCTCAGAGGAGGACTGACGGGCTGCAGACACCTCAGAGAATTCATGGTCTTCAAGCATTAATACGTTCTTGAGCAGGATTTTGACTTCTAACTTCTCTTCAATGACTCGCTTGATGTCGGACTTGATGGAGGACTGCGGTTCATTAACCAGCACTTTGTTGCGGGCTAAGCTTTGTACTCGGTGCACAAAGCGTCTCCAAAGGAACTCGTCCTGCAGCTCCTCTGCACGCTTGAAATTGCTGGTGTGTCCCTGGCGAATGAAGTGGGCAGATACACGCACCTGCTTTTCCAAGTCAGCCACCGCAGTGAGCACGAATTTCTTCATTTCCTCCATAGTCTGCGCCATCAACTGCTCTTCCTTGTAGTTGAACAAGTCGCTTTCCATGGCGCCAGCGGCTGCCAAGGCCTTGATGTGGTCGTTGAAGCGGCCGAGTATGTCCCTGGGCTGCAGTTGAGACTGGGAAAGCAGTTGCTGCAGACGCAAGCGGGTTTCTTCCTTCTTGTGGGCGTATTCCAAGTGAATCCGCCTAGCGAAGTCTTCCCTAGCACCTGGTAACTTGGTTAAAAACACACCCAGTGCAATTCTCTTGCTGAGTGGCTGCTGTGCATAGTTCAGTTTCAGGCCGCCTCCTAGGCCTGCTTCCAGCCCCGCCAAAAGCCGGGAAAAGAGCCTGGCCTGGTCCAGCATTAGGTCGGGAGGAGTGGCGGGCCTGCTGAGACTGCCGCCCGCACTGTCCTCTTGCTCCTCTTCCCCTGCCTCAGGGTCGTCTTCAAAGTCGGATTCGAACTCCTCACTATACTCCTCAGAGTCCTCCATTATACACAAGTGGAAAGAAGCAGAGAACTGAGCATTAAAAGGCAAAAGGACTCAGCTGAATGTTTAATAAACGATACAGCTGTAGCAAAGGCTGCTACAGCCTAAACTCAAAATAACAGTTGAAGTCAGTCAATTCATGCGAAACTGTTAGAGAGTGATCCTGTCTGTGCAGTCTTCATAGTGGTTATAAGGACTTACAGCTGAGACACTGAAGTGTTACCAATCTACTGGTAAATGAGAACTACTAGCAGCTCCAAAGAGTTCAGAAATGGCCTCTACCCGCAGACAGCTAAGAAAACAGAGTTTGAAAAGAGCCTGCCTGTAGATAGTTATCTAGGGTAGGGCTGGCCAGGATAGGGCTGCGGCGGATATCCCTGCTGTGGCGGGTATCCTTGCGGAGGAGGATAGCCCTGTGGAGGTGGATAGCCAGGGGCTGCTTGAGGAGGATAGCCCTGGGGAGGTGGATAGCCAGGGGCTGCTTGAGGAGGATAGCCCTGGGGAGGAGGATAGCCCTGAGGAGGAGGATAGCCAGGGGCTGCTTGGGGAGGATAGCCTTGTGGAGGATAGCCCTGGGGAGGTGGGGGATATGCGCCTCCAGCGGGAGGATATCCAGCAGGAGGATAGCCTGCAGGCGCAGCCGGGTACCCAGCAGGCGCCCCTGGATAAGGCGCAGGATAGGCCGGCGGAGGATAGGCACCCGGAGGTGGATATCCAGGGTAAGCACCCTGAGGCGGAGGATAGCCAGGATAGGCCGGGTAGCCCGCTGGAGCCGCACTTGCAGCGGGCTGCTTGGGAGCTCCAGACTCCTCCACCATCACCTGAATGCCCAGACGGATTTCCCCCGCCGCTCTGCCCTTATACGTAAGTGGCACCCAGTCCTCGAAATGGCTCTGCGTGCCCATTCTCGCAAGTGGAAAAGTGGCTTCCCCCACCAAGTCATCCGCACTGGCGTTGTCTTGGTCGTACACCAGGACCTGCAGCAGGTCTTCGCCAGTTCTTCTGAACATGAATTGCTCGTTCCAGTTGGGGAACTTCCCGGCGTCCGTGGCTGTGCGGGTGCGCTGGTGCTGGGCGCCGAAGTTGACGACGCAGTAGGGGTCCATCTTGCCGAAGGTCTCAGTGTCGTGAGTCAGCTTGGCGCAGATGGGTCGGACGATAAGGCTGGCCGGAGGCTTGGCTGCCATTGAATATAAGGGTTACGCCCTTCTGATCAGACCCCCCCCATGCTCTCTGGTGATTCCATCCCACAGGCCTCCAAGTCGCCGATGAGCAGGAGAAATGGATCAGTCAACAAAGAAATAGGCCAAATAAAGTCTTCGAATCTAGAATGGGCGTGCAGAGTGCACACCAAAACCTCATAACTAGCCTTTATTCCTCTACCCAAAAGCCACCTTTCCCGCTTCCTTTCGCAGTATCTCCGCTCCTTACCCCGTCAACCAGAAGTAAAAGCATATGGAGGAGTCCAAGCGACCCAAGGGCGACTCCCTGAGTCAGCAGAAGATGCGTGCCTTCCAGCCCATCCACACGCTCCAATCCACCCTCCTCACCTTCATAGCCGCCTCCCTGGTCTTCCTTTTCTTTGGCTCGATCTTCTGCCTGCAAGCCACTCGTACTCCCTACCCAGTTTCAACTGAAATCGTGGTCTCTTATGACCGGCTTCCACAGTGTGCTGGCCACTTGCAGTGTGAATTCACTGTATCTGTGGAGAAAGCGATCCTGCCGCCTGTGTATGTCTACTACGAACTGGGCAATTTCTACCAGAACCACAGACAGTATGTGAAGTCGAGGGACAATAAGCAGCTTTTCGGAGTGGAAGTGGAGATGAATAACGCGACTTCGGCCTGCAGTCCTGTGTTCACTATGGGGGATGTGGGGCGGAATGTGAGTGTTGGGGGCTTTCAACTGGCTCCGGAGACGCCTGCGAACCCTTGCGGCCTGGTGGCGAAGTCCATTTTCAACGGTAGCAGCTAAACAGACACTTTCGAGCTGTTCGATAGTCGCAAAGAACGGCTTTTTCTCAATGAAAGCGGCATTGCCTGGCGCTCTGACGCCAAATACGTCTTCAACCGTCCCCAAAACTACGACCAAGTCCAGTGGATAGACGTGGAAAACGAGCACTTCCAAGTATGGATGCGCACCGCCCTTCTACCCACGTTTCGCAAGCTCTGGGCCCACTACGACTCTCCCATCCTCCCGGGAAACTACACTGTAAGTGTGCAGAACAACTACCCTGTCGAGTCCTGGCAGGGCAGGAAGGCACTTGTGCTTGCAACTGCTACGTCGCTAGGGGGAAATACGCAGTTTTTCGGGTATTTCCTACTGGCGGGCGCTGTGGCTTGCTGGGTGGTCATAATCGCCTTCCTCATGAAGAGCGGACTGAAGGCGAGGCCAGAGGTGGACGACACGCTGGACCTGCACTGGGACTAGGGTAGACTTCAGCATGGACTAAGGCGGGTTCCCCTGTGGGAATATATGGAGCCGGGCAGGACCAGCGGCTACCCTATGGTCGAGGTCAGTGCTGCGATTGACCTGATTCTGGAGTCGGTGCAGGAACTGCAGCCGGAGACTATTGATGTGCGGGAAGCGTGTGGACGAGTCACATTCGGCCAAGTGACTAGTAGCGAGGCTTTACCCCGCTGCAGGACTTCAGCAATGGACGGGTACGCAGTCCTAGCGAGCAGTACTCCCAGCGACTTCCAGCTAGCAAGTGTATCTAGAGCCGGAGATACGGTAGACCCGCTAGAGCCGGGGACCTGTGTCTGGGTGACCACCGGCGGCCCTGTACCAGAGGGAGCTGATAGTGTATGTCCAGTGGAGCACACTGCAGCAGCCGGAGAAGCCCTCATCCGAGTCCCCAAATGTACCGCAGGCAAGTACATCCGGAAAGTCGGGTCCGACATAGAGCAAGGGCAAACCTTAGTAGAGGACCGGGAAGCCTTGGGACCTGCTGAAGTGGCTCTCCTCATTTCAGCGGGAATTACGCATCTTTCAGTACTAAAGCAGCCGGTTGTAGGGCTGCTGTCCACTGGCTCGGAGCTGCTGGACTTCGGAGTGCAGCCTGACCGCCCCTCGCAAGTGAGAGACAGCAACAGGCCGCTGCTGCGCTTTCTACTCACAGAGGCCTGCGCCAAGGTCCAAGACTACGGCATCGCCCCCGACTCCCGCTCCCTCATCACCTCCACCCTCCAAAGCATGTCCTCAGCCTGCGACCTCCTCGTCACTTCCGGAGGAGTCAGCATGGGCGACCGAGACGAGGTAAAGCCCGCTATCGAGGAACTCGGAAAAGTCCTTTTCGGAAGGGTCAATATGAAGCCCGGAAAACCCACTACCTTCGGGAAAATCGGAAATACGCCTATTTTCGCACTTCCGGGGAATCCGGCTTCTTGCTTTGTGACTTTTTACCTGTTTGTGACTGCCGCTCTGAGGAAAATGCAGCGTAAAGCAGCGTTTCCGGTGGTTTCTGTGGCTTTGGCGGGGGAAATTGGGCTGGATCTTGAGCGGCCGGAGTACCACAGAGCCACTGTGGCCTGGAATCATGGCAAATTTGTGGCTGTTAGCACAGGCGACCAGTCCTCTTCCCGCTTAATTAGCGCAAAAAGGGCAAATTGTCTGCTAATCCTGCCAAAAGGAGAAGCAAATGGACGGATAAGTGCAAAGGAAGTCGAGGGAATGCTGATAAGAGGCCTGGAACCCTGGCAAACTGGCATGAAAGAGGCATTTCCGTCCAGTACTCACTGCGAACATAGGCAAAAAGAGCATTTTAAGCCCGATTTCCCTGCAAATATCGCTATTTCCATACTAACTGTTAGCGATAGGGCCGCTGCAGGGGTCTATACCGACGTCACCGGCCCCTTAATCCAACAATTACTGCATCAAAAGTACCCAAACGCCCAAATATCCTCCCTCATAGTGTCCGATTCCATCCCAACCATCCAATCCGCAGTGCTCCAATGGACCCAAGCAGGCACCGACCTGATATTCACCACCGGAGGCACAGGTCTAAGTCCTCGCGACCTCACTCCCGAGGCAATTTCTCCCCTGCTTACCAGAGAGTGTCCCGGCTTTGTAGTGCAAATGCTCACTGCGAGTCTGAAAGTCACGCCTATGGCGATGCTGGCGAGGCCGGTCGCGGGGACTATTGGGCAGACGCTGGTAATCACACTGCCTGGAAGTGTGAAAGGAGCGAAAGAGAACCTGGAAGCGCTGTTTCCGGCTCTAGACCACGCTTTGGCCCAACTTCGGCCTAGTTCTTAAGTCCATTTTCAATTAGAAGCGTAGAATTCATGGAAAGTGAGTCTCTGGTGAAGTACGACACTAAGGTGTTGCTCAGCAGTGAGGACCGGCCCAGGTCGGCGAAGGAAAGTGTGCACTCGCTGCTGCCGCCGGTTGTTACTCTCGAGGCTGGGGAGGAGTGGGCGCAGTTCGTCAGCTCTAAGCCTGCAGTTCCACAAGATGTACGCAGATTAGAGTCCAAACTCGACAAACTCCTGCGAGCTCAAAAAGCCCGCGAAACCGGCGTCTGCCCCCTCCGCGAACTCCTCTACGAACAAGCCTTCAACGAAGTCATCCGCCAAGTCGCCATCAACAGCTACGACCGAGGCCGCCTGCTCATCCGCATCAGAGACACCAACAAGCTCACCATCAGTACCTACAAACGACTGTTCGAAAGCAGTGTTACCTTTGGCATGCGGAAAATGCTGCAAGGACAGAGGATAGCGGGCTCGCGGAGGGAGAGGATTGGGGAGTTGCAGGAGGACTGCAGGAGGCTGGAAGTGGATTTAGGCAGGTTGGAAACAGAGGCAGAGACGCTGGAGACGCAGGAAGCAGAGAAGGAAGAGGCCAGGGCGGCTGTACATGAGAGGGAAAAGACACTGAGAGTGGAGAGGAACCTGGAAATGACGATTAGGCTGGAAGCACTGCTGCAGGCTGCCAAACGGTAAGCAAATAGCTGTATTTAGCACATATGAGACTTATTAAGAGGCCCTTTTCAGCATCCACTGACTGGTATCCGGCCTGGAACTGGTCCTACTCAGCCACGGGCCGAAGGCACTGGTCTTTGCTTCCGCTATCCCCCTCTTTTGCCGTAGTCTGGGCAGCGACCTGCCTCTTTTCCCTATCTTTTCCCCAGACTCTTCCATCGAAACCTGCGTTTCCAACATCGACCTATCGAGCAGCCAGGCGTAGGGTCTGTCCAGCAGTGTAGAAGCCTGGGACTTCATGAAGGGAAGGGAAAGTTTGCGAGGCAGCCAGGTAGTTTGCGCTTCTATGTCCAGCAAAGTGAAGGAGGAGTGCTGGGGGAGGTATTGGCACTCACTGGAGCTGCTCTTTTCTGAGCAATTTGCAGGATTTTGGACGACTTTCAGTCGATTGCGTAAATTGCTCGAAGTTGCATGGAAAAGGTGCGATTTCGCCTTGATATAGCACCGACCCACCACTCTAATCGGCAGCGAGCCCCGCTTGCAGGGCAAAAGGTGAGGCAAGAAGGTGAGTTTCCTAGTGAAAGAGGCCGCCCAAGCCTTTCTTCTGCCTACCGTCTGCAGTGATATAGGCCGCTGGGGTCGTTCCCTACCGCCAATTCCAGCTTTCCTCTCCATTTCCACCGCATCTCTGATTAAAATGTGGCTACTCCTAGGTCTGCTGCCTGTAGTGCTCAGCAGACATCTCTATGTGCACCTGGTCCCTCACTCGCATGAGGATTTGGGGTGGTTGAAGACGGTGGATGAGTACTACTACGGGGCGAATCAGAGCATTTACTCGGCTGGAGTGCAGTACATCTTGGACTCGGTGGTCAGGGAACTGGCGATGGACCCTGCCAAGCGCTTTACCTACGTAGAAGCCGGCTTCTTCTACCGCTGGTGGCGGGAGCAAACGCCAGCCATCCAAGCAGCTGTTAAGACCCTGGTGGCCGGCAGACAGCTCCAATTCGCGAACGGCGGCTGGGTGATGCACGACGAAGCAGCCACTACCTTCGAAGACCAGCTGGACCAAATGGCCTTCGGACACCAATTCCTGCTCCAAACCTTCGGAATTACGCCCACTATTGGCTGGCAAATCGACCCCTTCGGCCACTCTGAAGCTAATGCGGATTTATACGCGAAAATGGGGTTTAATGGACTGTTTTTCGCGAGAATTGACTACCAGGACAAGGCGAAGCGTCTGAACGAGTCCAGCTGTGAGATGATTTGGAGGCCGCAAACTGGCACAGGGGCGCCTGGGGAGATCTTCACACATGTGCTGTATGCACATTACTCCTTCCCCAGTGGCTTTTGCTGGGACACTCGCTGCACTGACGACCCTGTAATGGACGACCCCACCCTGGAAAACTACAACGCGCCCCTGATCGCCCAAGGCTTCGCAGCCTGGGTGCAGGAAATGGCCCAGTCCTACCGCACCGCCCACCTCTTCGTCTGCATGGGCGACGACTTCACCTACCAAAACGCAGCCATGGTGTACAAAAACATGGACAAGCTGATAGCGCTGGTCAACGGGAATGCCACTTTCGACATGACTTTGATGTATAGCACGCCTGAGGAGTACTTGGAGGCGGTGCATAGTCTGAATGAGACTTGGCCGGTCAAAAAAGACGACTTTTTCCCATATGCGGACTGGCCGTATGCCTATTGGACTGGCTATTTCACTAGTCGACCCACGTTAAAGGGTATGATTCGGACCTTTGGGAGTCGATTGAGAGCCTCTTTGGACCTGCTTTCGATGGCTTTTCTGCATAATATCTACCCGCCTGGGCGCTTCCAGGCCCTCCGCGACCCACTCACTGCCTTCCAAGCGCCACAAAGCGTCGCCCAGCACCACGACGCCGTCACAGGGACTGAAAAGCAGCACGTCACCTTCGACTACGAACGCATGCTCTCCTCCGGCTCTCTCCAAGCCGACACCACACTCTTTACCCTGGTAAACGACCAAGCCGCAGCCGATATAAAGGCCGGTCCTTACTCCTTTCTGCAGTGTACACTGGCCAATGAGACCATTTGTCCGGTCACGGAAAGGTGGAATTCCAGTGGAAGTGGGAACTTGCTGCTAGCAGTGCTAAACCCCACGTATCATAATGTCACCACTATCGTCCAAATACCGATATATACGGCGCTGGTGCAGGTTTGGACTGTGGATAACCAGTTGGCGGAGTATGATGTGGTGCGGAATTACTATACGCCTGGCTTGTCGCGGAATAACTACACTGTCTATTTGAGGGTGGCGGCTGGAGCGATGCAGACTGTCTACTTCCTTATCAAATCCGGCAAATCTGCTCCTTTGGAGTTCCAAGCGTGTGACCGGAACTGCAAATTAAGCAATTCGGTATACAGTTTGAGCTTTATCGGGAACTACCTAGGGTCGAGTTTGTGGGAATTCGAGCGACTGACCCCCTCTCCCACCCTCACTATCCTAAATATCACCCTGGCTTACTACATCGGAAGCACTGGCGACTCCCTCAGTGGCCAGTGCAGTGGCGCCTACATCTTCCGTCCAGACTCAATTCTGTCCCCAGTCCCACGGAAATACGCAGATTTCGAAGGTTTAAGCATAGTGCAAGGGACTGTAGTCGACCTGGCTATTCTATCCTACGGCCTGACTGCAATTCAAGTCCTGACAGTCCCGAAGTCCACTACCGATTCTTCAGTCCAAATCGACCACTGGCTGAACTCCATCTCCCTAAGCGAATATACAGGGAAGGAAATCGTGACTCTGTACACAACTTCCCTGTACAACAATGAAAGCTTCTACACTGACTCCAACGGAATCGGCATGGTGCCGAGAGTGTGGAACTACCAGCCGACTTGGGAGCTAAACTACACCAATGAGCCGCAGAGTTGCAACTACTACCCTGTCACTTCGTGCATCTTTTTTGTGGACCAGGAGTCAGGGAGGCGGTTTAGTGTGGTTACGGATAGGTCGGAAGGAGGGACTTCCACAAACTACGGAGCTGGGTCAGCACTGGAGTTGATGGTACATCGCAGACTGCTAATGGACGACGGCAGAGGCGTAGGCGAAGCGTTGGATGAGCCAGACCCATATGACCCTGCAGCGGGGCTGCGAGCTATAGTGAGACATAAGCTGCTATTTGGGAACTCGGACTTGGAACAGAGAATTGCGGAAGAGACCTTTTGGCACCCCACTCAGCTCTTTATCAGTCCCAGTGCCCAGACTCAGTTCTCTGCATCAGCTGTGTCCGCCCCCCAGTGGTCCGCCCTGCCTGTCTTCTTCCAAGCCAACTTCAGACCCTACACTGCCTTGCGATACGTCTTGCGGCTGAGAAACATGCTAATGACTCCCCAGTCTCTCAACCTGACCGACTTCCTGAGTCCACTCAGCACTCAGACAAGTCTCGAAGAAGCTGCTTTGACAGAGAACCAGCCTATGTCCGAGGTGCTAGCCAACCACATGCAGTGGCAAGTAGAAGGGGAGGGGGCTGCTAGTGAGCCAGGGGAAGCGCTGGGCCGGAGGACGCTGCAAGGACCTGATGTGCTGCTGAGCTTCAATGCAGGCCAGGTGAGGAGCTTCTTTGTGGACGTGCCGCAGACGGAAGCAGGGAAGAAGCAGGCTTTCAGCTAGTAAAGCCGCTTCTAGGAAGTATGTTTTACTAGGGGAAATAGCGCTTTTAGAGTTTTGCGTGGAGGCAAATATACGTAGAAAACTCGCTTTTTGAGGCTTATAGGAGAAAACTAGAACAGTGCTGAAAATCGTCTCTGCGGCTTTCTCGATTCCATGGTGCAAGGAGTCCTTCGCTTTGCGAGAAGTCTAAACTGCAGCTTTAGAGCTAAAAATATTGTCATTTGAAACTCAGGAGTGTCTGATAGAAGGAAAGCCGACTGTCCCCCTTCCATAGGCCTGATCGCACTATCAGAGGCGAACTTCGCTATTAGCGACTCTTCGCGAATTACATCCCTCTCGCAAATATGGGACGGTTACACTGCATGTAACCGACCAGTCTTCCTCCCTGCACCTCTACGCCCCTAGGCAGCTGCTTCCCAGGCTGTCCGAAGCCTATATACCTGGGGTCCGTACCTATGCTTCTGGGCTGTGGGCCGGCTGTAGGGCGTGTGGCGGGGCTGGAATGGGTGAAGATATAAATTGCTCTTTTTGTTGAAGTTTGCTCTGGGTTGGCGACTTGTGGGTTCTGGATTTGCAGGGGCGACTAAGGCAGTTTTCCCCGCTTCTCCCTTCACCGGCTTTAGACCAATAATAAAAATGACAAAAGGCAGCAAAGGTATCCGTCGTCCCTGGACACAGGAAGAAGACGAAGCCATCGAGTTCCTCGTGCAGGAAAACGGCACCAAGCAGTGGACTGTGATCTCAGAAAAGCTGGCCAAGGAGTTCAGGCTGTCCTGCCGCTCTGGCAAGCAGTGCAGAGAGCGCTGGCACAACCACCTCGACCCGCACATCACCAAGACAGTGTGGAGTCTGGAGGAGGAGCGCATTATATTCGAAAGCCACCAGAAAATTGGCAATAAGTGGGCGGAGATTGCGAAGTTGCTGCCTGGAAGGACTGATAATGCCATCAAAAACCACTTTTACTCGACCTTAAGAAGGCATGTAAGGAAGAAGCAAGGCGCTTTCGCAACCCGCGACCAGCTCAAGCTATTTGATAAGCAAGTCACAGCCTCTATTCTCCTTTCCATCAAGCGAAGAAAAAGATCGAGAAAGCCGAAAGCCAAGCCTCAGCCCAAGCCAGAACCAGAGCCGGAGCAGCCAATAGAGGAGGAAGCCACTATCACAGAAGAGTACTACCCACCTATTTACCCACTGGAATTGCCAGCGCTGGAGGACTGCGGAGGGCTGTTTATTGAGGGAAAAAGCCTCAATTTGCCCTCTCCCAAGTACCATCGACAGGTCTTGGCCAGGGAAGAGTACAGTGAAATGGCGGAGTTTTGGCCGGATGTGCTGGGCGAGCCTTGGAACGCTGAAGAAGTGTTCTTGCTGCCGGCCCACCCCGAGAGCACAGAAGAGCCCACTAACCTGTAGGCATGCCTAGGGCTCTAGCAGTTACTAGCGTGCCAGCTGACTCAGCCGCGCCATGCCCTTGTCAGGAGTCGCGCAGTAGTACAGCACTGCCGCCAGCACGAGGAACGCCACAGTCGCCAGCTGCCACACCCAGTTCCCCTCCATCTCCGCCTTGCTAGCGACCACTGGAGCGCTTTCCGCCTCAGCCGCGCACTCCTCAATGCAGTGCACCACCAGGCTGTTGCTGTACTTCCCCACACTGAAAGCCTTTACGATAAACATCCGTTTGGATCGGTCGAAAGCCCTGCAGTTGTGTGGGTCTGTGAGAGACAGACCCAGCTGTTCCGCTGTTTCTTGCAGGAGTGCACAGGGGTGGAGGGGGTTCAGGCCTTCGATCCAGTTCATTCTGTGCAGGACGGACTGGACGAGGGCCATTTCCGCCTTGAATTTGGGAATTTTCTCGGGTTGCTCGTTGTCAGTGTAGAACTGGATCATTTTCGGGTACTTGGAAGCGAGTTTCTGCATGACTTTATGCTCGAACTCCGTATCTGCGGGGGAACTTTCCGCCAAGTACACTGCTTTGAAGCTTTTCACCTGCTTCAGAAACTCCACGAAAAACCCTCTTTGCTCGTTTTCCACGTCCTGGATTTTCCTCGAAACCTTCGAAATCAGCTCCGTGTACTCATCACAAGGGTGCAACTCAATAGCTTTATTGACCAACTCCAAAGCCAGACGCAAGTCGTCCAAGCCCGACTCCAAACACACAAGCTTGCACAGCGCCGCTCTGACGAGCACCGCGTGGTTGTGGGGACAGCGGAGGAGCAGAGACTCGAGCAAGTAGTGGGCTTGGGGGAAGTACTGCAGCTTCAGGTAGGCGAGGGCGAGGTTTAGAGTGAGTTGGATGGTGGTGCCGGAGACTACCTTGGTGTCGTGGTCGTCGAGGTCGAGCAGGCCGACGTAGATGTAGTCGTCGTCGGATAGTTCGCGTAAGGTCACGTCTACGTCCTCAGTAGGCACCCATTGCAAGTAGGTAAGCAGGCCTAATCCCTGTTCATAGCAATTCGCCGCAGTCGCATATTCCCCCTTGTGGTACTGATCATTGCCGCCCTGCCTCAGTTCGTTGGCTGCCATCACCCGCTCCAGCACGCCTCTTTTCCTCAGTCTGCGGACCATAAAGCCGTGGAAAAGGCTGTTTTGGAGGTAGGGCGGGTAGGCATTGAATCGCTTTCTATTGGCTTTGAGCCGTCTCAGTGCCACTTGTGACTTGTCCTTGGTATATTCCATGAGGGCTTGGTAGGGGGATTGGTAGGGTAGGGAGTGGGCGGAGTGCAGGTCTAGGCCCGGGTCAGAAGTGTTCTTTTCCTGCTTCACACCGTGAGCAAAGGGACACGTCAGGACAGAGCTGTCGCTGACTCGGCCACTGAAGGGACATCCATGCATTTTATATAGTCTCAAAGGCACAAGCGACGCACTCAGTACTAATAGCTGGGCTTTCTTTCAAGAATATGAGCGAATTCGAAAACCGCACAGAAAAAAGCAGCTCTAATCTCAAATATTCGTATGCATTTAGGCAGTTCGCAGGTAAAAATATGCAAAAAAGTCCTCTTTTTCCTACATCTAGACCGGAATTCCTGCTTTTTACGAGTTGCACGGGTGAGGTGCAGGTAGTAGTAATATGGGCGCTTGCAATTGCACTGAGGCGCGCTCTGAACGCAACGCAGCCACCCTCGACCAGTCCTTCCAGCGGGGTTCCGCTGCCCAAAAGGCTGAACAAACGCAAGAAACAGGCAAAGAAGCAGTTTTCGACTTCCTCACGGAAGCTGAAAAAAGCATGAAAAGCAGTTTAGTGGCCCCGCAGTCCGCCCCAATGACTCCCGCACCTTTAAACCTCGGTGAAATAGCGGAAATCCCTATAGAATCGCACGGACGAGTGACTACAGACACGAAAAAGACTGAAGAAAAAGCGGAAATCGACAATGATTCCTCCGAAAGACGGGATTTGCCTGATAACTGCAGTTACATTTTGTCCAAATTGACACTGGAAGCTCGGACTGTGTATGTAAAATTAGGCCCTTGGACTTACCTCAGCAAAGCAACAGCAAAGACCTTGATTCCGCTCAATAACGGCGGCTGCTATATAGGCGATGTGGATAAGGCCAGACTTCCGCATGGATTTGGACTGCGGCTAGATGAGGATTTGACTTTGTTAGAGGGGAAGTGGCAGTTAGGAGTGCTGCATGGGCCTGGGCTGCATTTGTACCCGAGCGGTGACTACTACAGAGGCAGTTTCGCGAGTGGGGAGGTGCAGGGAGTGGGACAGTTCGAGAGAGTGGAGGGGGCGTCGTATGAGGGGGAGTGGAAGGACTCGAGACAGAGTGGGAAAGGCGTCGAGACCTGGAAGGACGGGTCTGTGTACACCGGCAACTTCAGGGAGGGCAAAAAGGAGGGCCTGGGCACTTTTAAGTGGGCGGACGGGTCCCGATACGAAGGCGAATTCCGCAACAACCAATTGGAAGGCCAGGGAAAGTACATGTGGAGCGACGGACGGGTCTACGAAGGGCAGTGGCTGCGCAACAAGATGCACGGAACTGGGAAGTTCGCCTGGCCGGACGGGAAAGCGTATGAAGGCGGATACGTTTCTGACCAAAAGAGCGGATTTGGAGTGTTTCGCTGGCCAAATGGGAAGCTGTATGAGGGCAATTGGCAGGATAATCGGATGAATGGGTCTGGAACTGTCGTGGAACCGAGTGGAAAACGCGTTTCTGGCGTCTGGGCAAATGGCCAGCTTAAATCTTCCCATTAGTATCTCTTCTAGCCTCAATTTCGGGAAATATCCGCAGTTTTGCTGAAATATGAGCGAAAGCTTGCCTTTTGGTCCTACTGAAAGGTAGGAAATGCCTATTTAGCTAAGCTTGGACTTCATAGAAAGCCGCGAAGCCCGATCCGGCGGCTTTTCCTCCTCTTCACTCCACACGAGCATATAATACACGAAACTGAGCATTGCGCCTATGATTCCTATGGCGATGTACCCGCCTGTGGACACACTCCAGTACTCCACTGTCCGCTCCCCGTAGCAAATCTCTGCTATCAGTCTGTCTTTCCCAGGCCCCTGCACACAGCTCTCCATCACAGCCACACACCTATGCGGCAGAAAGGTGTCATCGCAGGGCAGGAAGGAGCAGTAGTCCGCCAGGCAAATGTCACTAGGCTCGATAGACTTGGGGTGGGCGCGCAGTAGGTGTTGCTCTACGAAGTGTTCGTTTTTGAAGGTCTTGTGGCAGAGCTCGCACTCGTAGGAGTTCCCGGCGAGTTTGCTTTTGTCCTTTTCATAGGTGGAAAGCATATCGCGAGTGTCGATGTACTTGAGAGGACAGAAAGGCTCCAAGTCGTACTGCTTGATGCCTAGGTCGGAAAGGAGCGGCTGGATGTCTACTCTGTACAGATAGCGCACTCGCTTGGTCAGGGACCAGGAGCAAGTGGTCAGCAACAGAGTCGCCAGCATGGAAGATGGCAATTGCAGGCGGTAGACTAGGATTAGCGGGGCCTGGGGTTTAGCCTGTTTGAGATGATTTCCCCCTAACTTTGGCTAAAATAAGAGAAATTCGATTGATTACAGTGGAAGTGGACAGCTTACGACAAATCATGGCTTCCCTATTCGCCACGAAACCATCCTAATTTCCCCACAACTCCCAAATTCACGCTCTACATCACTAGCGAAATAAGCCAAATCCTGCAAAAGCCGCCTTTCCCACATACATCCAGCATTGGCTGCTTTTATAGTAACATGGCAGCACACCGCAGTTTCCACGGGCAGTTCTGCGCCTCCTGCGCCCAGCCTCTCGCCTCTCCCCTGCCCCCTCACCTCTGTTCTGCCTGCGGCCGAGCCTTTTGCGCACGCTGCAGCAGCCAGTCCTTCCCTCTACTGCAAGAAACCACGGGAAACACCTGTCTTTTGTGCAGGAAAACCAGCTTTGTCGGCTTGGAGAGTGAAAAACAAGCTGAAAGCGACGGGAGAAGCAGTCTCGATTCCGAGTTTTCCCCAGGATCTGCGGATTTCGAGGTGACACCTGCGCTTTCCGCAACGAATTTTAGAGATATTCAGCACAAAGACTATGCGGAGATGCAGTTGGCAGGGCTGTGCTCGGCCCTGCTGCAAAGCCAGGGCCTGCCTGTGCACTGGCATGCGCTGGCGATTGAGGTGGTGCGGTAAGTGCTAGCTAGTGAGGCAGTCAGCAACATCACCATCGACCCCTACGACCGGCAGGACGAAATGGACCCGAACACCTACCTGCGCATCCTCAAAGTCAGCCACAAGGACGAGTCTATGACGCAGTATATCAATGGAGTGGCCTTTTTTAAGAATGTAGCGCACAAGAAGATGAAGATGCACCTCAAGCAGCCCTCCATCCTACTCCTATCCGGCGTAACCGAGTTCAGTGGCCGCCGTCCCGAGCTCTTGTCCATGGAAACCGTCCTCACGGAAGAGCCCGACTACACCAAGTTCCTGCTAAGGAAGCTGACGAAGCTGAAACTAGCGCTGCTGGTGGTGGAGGGGTCGATGTCGCAGTGGGTTATCAGTGAGTTGACGAGGTTCGGAGTGACGGTGCTGATAAATGTGAAGAAGGAGGTGCTGGATATGGTGGCGCGGGTGTGCCAGGGCCGAATTCTGTCGGATATTGAGCAGGTGGGCTCGGTTCAAAGCTTTATCGGGCACTGTAAAGAGGTAATTGTGCGTCCCTACGAAAGGACTGGCATAGTCCTCATCCACTCTGAAACAACCCTCGGCGGCTCTATCCTGATCAGTGGTCCGGACCAGGCTGTACTGCGGAAAGTCAAGAAAGTCCTGCGAGAAATGGTAGTTTACGCTCGAAACCTCCGTCTGGAAAGCAGCTTTTTGGCCCAATTCGGCATTTCCTGCAGTGCGGAGCTGGAAAACGACCTAAAGGCGAAAGAAGTGAAATTCCAGTATATGAAAACGTCTGGAAGACTCTGCATTAAGCCTCAAAATCAGTCCATTTGCCTGTATTCGAAGGAGGATTTGCCCCTTGGGAAGTGGATTTCCAGGCTAAATGAGCGCTTAATGGACAATTGCGCTGCTTGCGGCTTATTAGAGCTAAAGCACAAAGAACACTACATCAGAAAGGACCGTAGAGTCACCATTAGCTACACTAAGACGGAAACAGACACCGAAATTGCGTCTTTTTACACAATTTGCAGCATTTGTGGTGCGAAAAGCAATAGAGAAAGCGTGAATTTATGGTCCTGGGGCTATTCCTGGTACCGATTACTGGTCAATTTCTTCTCAGGACGGTGCGAAAAGGCAGAATGCGGGCACACTTTCTTCCCTAACGCCAAATTAGTGCTAATTGAGGGCTATTTTGAGGCTCAAATTGAGTCTTTTCCGAGTCAAACGTTCGATTTACTGCCTTTGACGCTGAGTTTGGCCTCGAAAAACTCCAATAGTGACCTGGTGAGTGGCACTTTGCAGAGAGTTTTAACTGCGGCGACTTATTTGTTGACTCAGTTGATGAATGACTTGGAACAGTTGCAGGAGCAAGCCAGGGTAGTGGTGCACGACGCAGGCAACCAGGAGTTCAAGCGAGAGCTGGGCAACACCTACCTGGTAATAATGACTGCACTGAGTGAGGCTGAGGAGACGGGCAAATGTGCGGATTTGCTGCAGGTCGAATTCCTAAAAAAGCGCCTGTTTTTGGAAATTTGTGCTATTAAAATTACGATTCATGCGCATAAATTGGCCTTGAAAACTGGTAATTCGGACTCAGACTCGTCCTCGCTGCAAGTGATTGATTGGACTACGTCTCTGATCCAAGAGCGACCGCAGACTCCCACTCGCCCCGGAGACCTAACCCTGCCTGCCTTAGGCCCTCGCAGGCACTCCGCCATGCTGCAGCCGCACAACCGCATGACTTTGGACCACCACTCCATCATTGTCTTTCCGCAGCAGTGGATTCCTTTGGAGAAAACTGACTCCTTCCTGGCCTGTCCTTCGTTTATGTACATGTCTGCGGGGAACCAGACTCTTCTCCCCGGACTGCACGACACTTTCACCCCTGTGTGGGAAGACGACCCTCTCACAGTCGTCGCCTACGTCCTGAACTCTCAGAAGTACCATGAGGAGGTGTCCCGCCTGTTCGAACTGACCACAGATCTCAACGAATCCATCGAATCAGAGCTCTTGTCCGGCTCCGACGACTCCTTCGATATGTCTTTCAGTACCTTTGACTTCTCAGATGTGCCTGGAAAGTCTGACCTGATCCGGCTGTATGGACCCTCTGTGGCTTTTCATGTGAAGGTCTACTATGTAAGGCAGTTCCAGGCCATGCGGTGCTACCTCTGTCCTTCGTTCCTTGACTTTGTGCTGTCGATGAGCAGGTCTGAAGAGGAACAGCAGCATTTAGGCAAAAGCGGCGCTATCTTTTTCCGCTCAAACGACGGAAAATACATCGGAAAGCTAATCGACGAGCGCGAATTCAACATGTTCGCAGACATGGCGCCCAACTACTTCCGCCACACCTGCAAGAGTTTCTACCACAACATGCCCAGCCGCCTCGTGCACATCGTCGGCGTCTACCGCTACTCCGTCAAAAACCTCTCTCAAAACACCAAGTCACACTCCTGGCTGCTGATAATGCGCAATTTGGACTACGGAATCAGCCCTACTGCAGTGACTTACGACCTGAAAGGGACCTTGAATTCACGGAGATATGTGAAAGAAGGCGAGCAGCAGACCAAAATGGACCTGAATTTCCTCGAAGAAATGGACTCTTTGCCTCTGCTTCTCTCAGAAGAGTCCATGCGAGTACTAGAGTCTGCCATATGGAACGACACTTTATTCCTATCCAAGCAGAATGTGATTGACTACTCTCTCGTGGTGATAGTGAGTAGGGCGGAAGGGTGCATTGCAGCGGGGGTTATTGACTACTTGAGGCAGTATACGTTTGATAAGGCGGTGGAAAGCCAGTATAAGAAGGTGATGAAGAATGAGGTGCCGACCATTACGGACCCTACGCAGTACAAGGAGAGGTTTAGGCAGCAGGTGCTGAGGGAGTACTTCCTGGCCCTGGATTATAGGTAGAGGTTGCTATTTCTAGGCTATGGATAAGAAACGGTGGGATTTCGATATAGATAGGCAGTAATCAGCCGATTTAAGCATGCTGTGTGCAGATACACAGGATTTGGCTAGTTTCTGCTTCAAGTGGGAGGCTAGAGACTTTCCAACAACAGAAATGTTCACTGTGGTGTTGCGGATGGACCTCTTTCTGAACTGGGTACTTGGACAAACTGCTTCAAAGACGTGTGTTATCGGTCGATCATCGAGGTTTTGAAGTTCCTGGAGATCAGGATTCGCTTGA
>Ga0247837_1002446_pt1 | contig 35124 bp, 20 predicted proteins | sample LaCtaG_2_FD_187115 | JGI IMG/M metagenome (GOLD analysis project Ga0247837, IMG submission 187115) | Freshwater microbial communities from meromictic Lake La Cruz, Castile-La Mancha, Spain - LaCruzMarch2015_14.5m | ecosystem: Environmental > Aquatic > Freshwater > Lake | place: Spain: Castile-La...
AAGTCCTAGTTAGGGTTAACCGCATCTCACTAGGCTCAGTTGCCTTTTCCTTAATACCATCACTCACACTATAATGCGGGCAAAAGCACTATTCCAGAAGAGAAGTCTGAGGCGTTTCTATATGTAAGAGTTTAGGGAACATCTAGAACGCATACGTCTATCAACACTAGTCTGCCAGACCCTAGTCGTCTATAGCCAAGAAGTACTCCTGCATCACCTGCGTCCTGAACCGGTTCTTGTATTCCTCTGGGTTCGTTATGGTAGGCGTCTCACTCGCAGTCATCTTCTTATACTTGCTCTCCACTGCCTTTTCAAAGGTGTACTGCTGCATGTAGTCAATCACTCCCAGCGCCAACTTCCGCTCCTCGTCACTCACCATTATCAACAGCGAGTAGTCCACCACGTTCTGTTTAGACAGAAAGCGCGTATCGTTCCACAGCGCTGCATCCAATTCCCGCTTCGCTCTGGCTGTTAAAAACAGCGGCAGACCCTTCATTTCATCTAAGAAGTTTCTGTCCATTTTGGTCTTGCTTTCCCCCGGCTTCACGAATCTCCTCGCATTCAGAGTGCCTTTCAGGTCGAAAACTTGGTGCAGTCTCGGCATCACCACACTCAAGTTTTCGAACAGCAACAGCCACTCCACTCGCTTGCTGCCTGTGAGGAAGTTCTTCACAGACACTCTGTAGGCGCCGTAGACTTTGGCCAGGCGACTGGGCATAGAGTGGTAGAAACTCTTGAAAAGGTGGCGGAAGTAGTTGGGGGCTAAGTCGATAAACATCGCAATTTCCTTCTCATCGACTGACTTTAGGACATATTTGGAGTCGTGGGCGTAGGAAAAACTGGCCCCGCTCTTCCCAGGCGTATAGTGATGTCTCATAGCTTTGGAAATGGACAGCAGGAAGGACTCGGGCTTTTCACTGTAGAGCTGCAGGGCTTGGAACTGCCGAGGGTAGTAGGCGGTGACGTGGTACAGCACGTGATGGCCGTACAGACGCTGCATTTCCAGCTTGTTTTCCGCTTCTTGCATGTCTGTTTCGTCGTAGGTGCTAAAGCGGGTGTCGAAGTGGTCTGCGTCTTTCAGCAGTAATTCGGTGTGGATGAACTCGTCCACTGAACTGCGGTCCTCCGCCTTCGCAACATCATCCATCCAAAAGCCCACACTATCATAGAAATCAGCCGAATTCAGTGCATACGCCACTATCGACAGTGAGTCCTCCTCATCCACAGGTATACAAATATTCAACTTCCCTAGTGGCAACGTCAAATTCCCCCTTTGCAGGTACTCGAAATTACGGCTTCTAATGACTGGATCCAGCTTATTCGTAGCCACAATGGGGTGTATTAGCCGCATGGACTGGGAGTCTCTAGCCCTCGAAACCGGACATTCCTCCCAGGAACTGTCCTGCTGGATTGAGATGCCGGAGAGGGACTGGCGTTGGGAGACGTCCGGAGTGCGCCGGCGACTGAGGGTGAGAGTTCGGTTGGTTTTGAGACTGTGGCGGGAGTTTTCGATTACGCTTTTGCCCTTGCAGACGAGGAAAAAGATCCTGCGGCGGTAGGTCTCGACCAGCAGGTAATTCCGAAACTCCGGGTTCTGCTCCAACTTCCCCATATCCGCCAGTTCTATCGACAGTTCATCGGTGGCCTGTGCTATTTCCTCCTTCACCTGCTCGAAACTTTCATCCTTTTCCTCAGCAAATGCCTTCATCGACAGGGCCTGTTTCACCTCATAAGTCGCCTGAATTAGACTGGTCAGTACTTCATTCGCTGCTTCTTTTAGGTCAATTAGCGTTTTAAAGCGTAATAATTCATAATATTCGGAATTATCCGGGAAGTGAATTGGGACCAAATCGTAAGTCGGGCGAAATGCGAATTCCAGTGACAACTCCACGTTTTTTAGTATGAAATTAAACCGAAATCCGCGGAAAACGTCCACTTCGCACCTATGCGATTTGTGACTTCTATTGCAGTCCATGAAGAAATCGCTAATAAACTTGTAAAACGACACTTCCCAGGCGTTCTCATTCAACGGCGCATTCAAAACAACGACTTCGTCACAGCTTTTGCAAGTCAACGTCAAAAAGACACTATCGCGAGCGTCCATTGGAAGCATTTCCTCAGCCTCACAGCGGCCTGTGACCCTCACAAACCCGCCCTTTTTGCAGTAAAATAAATCGTGAGTTTCCACTTTCGACCCGCAGACGCATAAATCTGAAAAGTCTTTTCGTAAGTTGATCAGCTTGCGGCCGAGAGGCAGGTCTTCGGGGTCTTGGTAGAGGGAGAACTTGAGGGATTGCGGCTTGGTGCAGAGTTTGGTGTTGATTGTGAGGAGTTTGCAGGCGATGGTGGAAGTGTGGTTGTCGCTTATGGCGGTTTCGGAGGGAACTATTCCCATCAATTGAAAGAAATCCGCCTCCAAAACCGCACTTCTGTAGTCAATCATCAGCGTCCTAATCACCTTTTTGACCGTTCTCAGCTCACTCACATCCGGACCCGACAGTACAATGGACGCCCCCATCGCCCCTCTCCCTTCCCCCTGCATCACATACACCAAAGTCCCCCTAGTCACAGCCTTCACCGCGAATTCCCCACAATGTCCCAAAAAGGTCCTAGAATGCGCCGCCTGGTCGATGGAAGTTAATATTTTCCCCGCTGTTATGCGACTAATCATGTCCAAAACTGTCTTTTTGATATTGACTACAGCTGTTATTCCCTGTGTGGACAGTTCACTGATGGTCTTTTGGGAGATGCCCTTTTCCACGAATAGGAGGGAAGGGCGCAGGCTGAGGACTTTCGTGACGAATAGCTTTTGGCGCTGGGTTTCTTGGCTGACGACAGTGTCCATTGAGACTAATTTGAAGTCGTTGTTGGTGAATTCCGCGCCGCCTTCAAGCAGCAGAATGTTCGGAGCAACTATGCGACTTTTCATTTTCTTGTGTGCGACGTTCTTATAGAAAACGACACCGTTGATGTATTGGCTCAAAGCTCGGTCCGCAGCCTGCACCTTGACAATCCTCACATACCTGTTAATATTCATAGAGTCTCCCTTTCGCCTGGTGAAACACCACACTGACTCCACAGCCTGCTTCACCAGGCGGATCACAGTCTCAGTCCACTGCGGGTCCAACGAATTCGCAGCCAGTAACTCACTCGTCCGACTGAGCAGGAACCCTTTGCACGGATCTTCGAAGTCACTATGCGAGCTGAAGTCCTGCACTAGGGAGTCCAGAGTGTTATCCTCGACTTCCAGGCCTGTGGCCTGGGCGAGGGAGAGACTGGTTTCGCAGGAATCGCTGTCAGAGAGGGAAGCTGCGCTGTTGGGTTCTGGCTGGATTCTGGAGACATTGAGGGAGCCGGGGATGGGCTGTTCGCCGGTGTCTGAGGGGTCGCAGGCGCTGCAGGAGCGCATGGCTTCGGCTTTGGCGATGGTTTCGCTGCATTGGGTGCAGATTCGGGTGGGCTTTTTGAGGCCGGTCACGGTGAGCTTGCGGTGGCAACAAGCCGAACAGAAGACGAGGCCACAGAAGCGACAGTGGTGCCTTCTGCGAAAGGCGTTAAAGCTCTTATCGCACGAGGAGCATTTCTTGGAAGTGGCATCTGACATCCACAAGTCTCGGGAGATAGGAGCAATGGGTTTCGACATTTAGTACCTAGAGGCGGCGGTTAGCTAGGTCTGAAAAGAAGTCGTCCTCCTCCACCTGTGGCGCCTCCTGCAGCCTGCGTCCCGCCTGCTTCTCAAACGCCACATTCGCGAGCGAAAACTCGTCCTTCCCTCCCTGCACCTGCACCGTGTCTTCAAAGAACTCGAAGTCACTGATCGGCGCAGCTGCCATCCCCGGCGGCGGCGCCAGTCTTTTGACCATAGTCGGGGACGTGTCTGGGGCTGGCTGTTTGCTTTCCTCTCGTGTCGCTGGCTTGGGTGTATCCTGCGTCAGGGACAAAGAGGCTAATTTGTCCAGTGGATTCACTTCCGGCACCTCCAGGAAGTCATCTCCCAGGTCCAACAACCCACTCACCGGCTTCTCCTCCCGCCTTTCCTTACTCGTCAAGTCGATCAAGATCGCCTGCACATCTCCATTGTTCCCGCCCGCCTTCACCGCGGTGACAATTCTCTTGTACGCCTCCATGCGCGCATTCACGTAGTCCAGGATTTCCAGCATGTCCACAGTGTCCTTTTCCCCGATCCCGTTGCCGGCTTTGAAGGAGACGACGAGCATTAGCTTTTTCTGCATTTTGCGACAGGTCCGGGCTAGGGAACGTGATTCGTCGGCCTGCAGGTCTTTGAGGGCGCGCACTGTGCGCAGACTTTCTTCGAAGATGGGGAAGATGGTCTGGATGGTTTCGATGTCGGAGGGGAGGAGTTTGGGCTCTTCGCCGGGGTCTTCGTCTGCGGGTTGGGAAAGACGACTAGGCAGGACCGGCCTACTCACCGACTCCGGCCTCGCCCCAGGGATAACCCCACCCGGCTCCACTCCCCTCCCCTCCATTTCCGCAAGTTCAAACGCAGGACTGGCCTCCCCCTCATACTTAATCATGTACCTTTCATTCGGGTCCCTGGGCGGAAACTTCAGTCCCTCCTTCCTCAGCTCCCTGTAAGTGGACATAAACACTGGGAACTTGTCCTCTTGCATCATGAACGTGTCTGCCCACAGCTGCATCATGCCCAGGACTTTGTCTTCCACTGCTCTCCAGCCGGCTTCTTTGTACAGGCCGGTCATTTTGTCGAGCACGTTGAGCTTCTTGCGCTTGCGCTTGAGGAGAGTTGCGAGGGGAGGAACAAGTCCACGGTTATTGGCGTAGCGGTGGAAGTTGATATTGCAATTCTTGAGACACGTGTCAATGAGCTGTGTGGCAGTTACAGCCAGTGTGAGGTTGATGGTCTTCAGGTCTGAGGACTTGAGCAGCTGTTTGAAGTACTCGATTCCCTCCGCCATGTAGCGCCGCCGTTGGTTCATTCGCTCTGTGATTTCGAGGTGGAGAGTGTAGTCCGGCTCTCGCACTTCTTCAGCAGTAGCGCGCTCGAAGAGGTCCACCAGGCGAGTGGCCGTGCTTTCCGACATTTATACTGCAAGAAACCTACTTCCCAGTGCTGTTACGTTGTTTTCCCGTCGTCTCAAGCCCTCAACTGCACTGCTATAGACCTGCTCCTTACCTGCCTTTTAACAGGCTGTGAACTCGCTTAATTTCCTACTACCTAGCAGCTCAGGTGCAGGAAGTACTGAAATCAGGCAGAGACGAAGTCGACAAAACACTCAGTTTGCAGAAAACCCGAAACTGACGACCCAGCTTTGAAGTATTCCGTAAACATATGGAAATTTCCCTGCCAAAATCCCTTTTCATCCCAAAATAACAGCCTTATTCGTACCCTAACACCCAACAATATGCTGGCAACCAGTACTTCCCAAGCTTCTTACCAGGTCTTAGGGCTATTCCTCCCTAGATGTTAAACCCCGCCTCCCGTGCATCCCTATACATGTCCTGCACCACCTCCGCCACTTCCCTCGCCTTGTCATCCATCCTCGCCTGCAGACTCTGACTGCGCTTTTCAATGCTTTCCTCCAAGTCCTGCAGTCTGCGCTGCACATCCGTCTTCTTCTGCTCCAATTCCGCCTTTAGCTTGAGTGTGGACTCCGCCAGTCTGGCTTGCAGGGCTTTGATTTGGGAGTTGGTTTCTTGTTCGAGACGATTTAATTGGTCTTTTTCGGAGTTGAGGCCGGATTCGGTGCGTTTGAGGGAGCTGCTCATGGTTTCGATGTTCTTTTCTTCGGTTTTCAGGGCGTCGGTTTGGGAGGAGATGGCTGTTTGGGAGGTGATAAAGACGCCTTCGGCGGCGTGGACCCGAGTGACGTCGACTTCTCCCATATCTCTGAGCAGGTTCATCGGCAACAGACTTCTCAACTCGTCCTTTACCCTGCCTTCCAGCTCAGTTCTGCCCTTCTTCTGCTGCTCTACGGTCTTTTCCAGCTCAATAAGACTGCGCTCCTTGTCAGTCAGGCGCTCGCGCTGGGAGTCCTTGGCCTGGGTGAGTGCTTGGCTGATTTCGCCGCTTTGCTTGTTGAGGGCGCTGCGGTGCTCTTCTTCCTTGTCTTGAGACTTGAAGTACAGGTCCCGTCCTGCCATGTCTATATTTCCACTGCCAATATGGCTTTGGAGAGGGGAATCTGCACACTTTCAGTCACATTCTGCGGGGAAAAGCAGCCAATTAGCAGCTTCGAGGGAACAATTGGAGTCGAAATTCAGTGAAACACACGGAAATCATTGCATTTTACCAATTATGCGGCTTTATTATTGGAAAAGGCCTTGTTTTTGCAGTAAATCGTACAAACAATGCCTCGATTTGCCTATTTCCTAGCTAAAGAAGTCCTTGGCCCAAAGCCGCTGATTAGTATGGAAAGCACGTAGGTAACTGCGCAGGACGTACAGCCCCACCAGGTCCTCCTCAGTGCAAGAAGACAGCTGTGCAGGCCCCTGCCGGGCCTGAATCGCTGTCAGGACTGAGGAAAGGCGCTCAATTAGGGCTATTTGGGAGTTGAAAATCGCTCTTTGGGACATGCGGTAGGCGGCTGCGGCTATTAAATGCCAATTTGCATCGATATTTCCCAATATTGCGCGATCTTCGGCTTCCCCGGTTCCTCGGAATCGATCCTCTTTCGTCTTTTTGTAGAATTCAAGGGTTTTCACGAGGGTTTCGATCTCCAAATCGACCAAAATGGGCGTTAGGCCCATAACTTTCCTCATATCCGCCTTCACAAGTCCCTTTTTCGCCCTCACATTGACCCCTTCTTTCCGAAATATCCCAATCACTTCCTCATTAAGTCTGTTGATTTTCAGCCTAAAGTGGGTCGGGATGATGCGATTTTCCGCAGGCGGAATTGTCAGAAGGACTGAGTCTCGGAGGTAGGGGTGTAGGGCGAAGCCGTAATATAGGAGAAGTCCGAAGTTGCTATGGCGGCCGTAGGAAATTAGTACTTGCTGGCCTGCGGCTAGGGAGTGCTTGGCACTGGTGCTGATGACGAAGTAGTCGTCTTCGGTCTGTGGGTCGGGCTCGGAGACATAACTTCCCTCATCCGAGTCAGAACTAAGTTCCACTTTATAGTCCTCATCCGAACTGCTGTCCACTCCCTTCATCTGGTCCTCCATATCCCAAGGACTTTCCAGCCCTTTCAGCCTATCATAGGCGCCTTCGTTCTGCAGGTATTTCTCAATCCGACTGCTCCAGGTCCTTTCGGGAAATTGCGAATCCGCCCTTGCAGTAGTCTGCACATTCGCGAAATCGCTATAATCAATGTAAGTAATTGAATTCGACTTGTTGGCTTCTAGGAATTCCAATGTACGCGTTTCAAAGCTCATATATACATCTCCATGGTTCAAAAAGTCCGCGAAGGGAATCAACATGCCCTCCGGCTCTCCCCACGCAAAGGACCTGGTCTGCACGACTTTATACGTCCACAGGAACAATGCATGTAAAGAATCCGCTTCTACAGGGAAATCAACAGGAAAAGACAGTAAAGAAGTTTCGACTCGACTCCAAGACTTGTTCATATTTCTTCGATATTGCAGGACTTTGGACTGGATTTCAGGGTCGCGAAGCTCGGAAAGGTCTGAATCTGGCCAGTCGCATAGGATATCCGCGTCCGATAACAGGTCTAAATAAGGGGCGTAGAAGCTGGAAGCGCCTTTCAACTTCTCGTGCATGAGGAAAGCGTACAGTCTGTGCTCATTCTTATATTTGTCCTCGGAGTATACAGCAGGAAAGGCGTCGAATAGGTGTTTGAGCGCCTTGTTGGCTGCTTGGACGCCCAGACAGAGGCGGTAGGGGACGAATAGGATGGCTTTGGAACTGGGAAGGGGGTGGATGGCTCGGATTCCCTTGAGGCCATGGGGGCCGAAGGCAGCGGGGAAGTCCAGACTGGGGTGCACAACACCTCCCTCATGCGCCCACCTCAGAAAGGCAACATACGCCGGACTCTCTCGCAGCCTGTGAGAGACTTCCGGGTTGAAATCACTCATATTGAGTGCAGACAGCGTGTCGTGGTAATGGAGTCGCCGCTAGCACTGAGGTTCAGATGCACCGATGGGTCGGAACGGCAGTTGCAGGTGCTGCCGAGTGAGTGCATTCGAGACTTGAAGTTGAGGGCATTTGAGGCGGAAATGGCACTTGGGATGGACGTATGCTGCTTCTACCAAGGCCGCAGTCTGCACGACGACACCACCGCAGCCCAGAACAGTAGGCACTAGCCAGAACTGGAGTCGGGCATCTGCGTGCTGGCGATGCTGAGGAAAAAGAAGGTAGAGCCTGAGCTGGAAACTCCCTATATCCGCATGAACGAAGAGAGTATAGAAGATGTGAGGGCCAGAGACGACGGCTCCACCATGGACTTCTTGTGCGGCCTGCTCTTCGGCTTCCTGCTGAGTTTCATTGTAGTGCTCTTCGTATGTGCTATTCAGCTCTTTTCCGACCAGCTCAATCGCCGGCAAAAGCTTGGGCTGTTGGTGGGAATCGGCATCAACTTCGCTGCTATTCTTACTTCAAGTCGCTAGTTTCTAGCTCTACCTAGGACTTAAGCCTGTTGATGGCAGAGTGGGCAACTTTCCTGTCACACCCTTTCTGTTTCGAGAGCTGCATAGTTCCGGACGCTTGGAAAGTCCTCCACGACTACAAATGTGAACTCCTTGCTGAGTGCATATCACTACAGGCATAATAAATGAACCCTACCGGCGACCCCAAGCGCTACAAGTGGCGGCCCAAGGAGCCCCGCCGTCCCCAAGACGCCTCCGACACTTCCGAGGAAGGCGAGGGCGAGTTGTACCGCCAAGCCGCTCCCTTCGAGGTGAAACTGCGTCTCGGCCCCATCACATATGGACAAGACGTCAGCTATTATGATGACAACCAGCCTGCGCTCAATGAAGCCTCTCACCTGCAGAAGCTGCAGGCTGCGAGCGACCCCTCGCTCATCAGGAAGGATAAGAAGGGCAGGATCATCAAGCCGACGGACAAACTCGCAATTGCGGAAAGGACGCAGAAGAAGAAGGAAAGATATGAACGCAGGAAGACGGAGCGGAGGCAGGAAAAGAAGGTGAAGCAGGAAACGCGGAAAATGACCTTTTTGGAGGATATCGAGGGAAGCAAGGAATTGGAGCAAGCGGGGCTGCCGCTGTTCTTCGGACGCAAGCCAATTCCTGACACTTACTCGGACGGAGAGGTGAATTCCACCTTGAAAAGACAGAAAGTGGACAATGAGCCTGTGGAAAGTCGGCCCTCGGCGGTTCCTTTGATAGTGCCTGTGGGGCCAATGCCCGCTGCACACGCCTCTGATGCTAACTCCGATGGAACTAATGAAAGCGACTATGGACCTGTTGACGTCGAACCTGTCTTTTCCGATATCCCAATGACTCATCTAGCCAACATCGAGGGCCACATTAAGGCCTTAACCGACATCGACGTGGACAAAACCGAGTCTCGCCTAATCACCGGAGGACTGGACTATAAAGTCAAACTGTGGGACTTTCTGCAGATGGATGAACAGATGATTCCTTATCGGTCCTTTGAGCCGATTGACAGTCACCCAATCCGTAGCTGTCGATTTGACATGGAAGCCCGCTACCTCCTCATCTGCGCCGGCAACTTCCAGCCCAAGCTCTTCACCAAGGAAGGTCGCCTAGTCTTCGAATGTGTGCGCGGAGACGTCTACATGGCAGACATGCTGCACACAAAAGGACATGTGAAGATAGTGACTGAGTGCGTATGGCACCCAACTGAAAAGTTGAAATTCGCAAGTTCTTCACATGATGGAACGTGCAGGACGTGGGATTTCCATGGGAGATTGGTGGGCTTGGACCAGCAATTGGGACATAAGTCCGTCCATAAGGCTCGAACTACCGTTAATACACGTGTCGGAGTGAACTGCTGTGCCTGGGCGCCGAATGGGAAAATGCTGGTTGGCGGCTGTGCAGATGGATCGATACAAGTGTGGGATGCAGACCGCGGACACAGCTATTTCCCATCTTCAGTGGTATACAATGCACACAAACTAGACGGAGACATCACCTGTGTCAAGTTCTTCAGCGACAACACCCGCCTTTTGTCACGTGCACAGGACCACACTCTCAAGCTATGGGACTTGCGACAGTTCTCGCATCCAGTGCACACCTGGGAAAACCTTCTCAACATCAACCTAAAGACGCAAGTGGATTTAAGTCCTAACGACCGCTACATTGTCACAGGCACTTCCTCTGTCCGGAACGAAGGACAAGGCCATGTGGTGGTGTATGACAGTAATGACTTGACCTTGGTGGGGGAGGCCCCGGTGTGTCAGGGGTCGGTGTGTGCTGTGAAGTGGGTGGAGGGCATGGAGCAGATTATGACTGGAGGGTCGGATGGGTCTTTGAACGTACTTTACAGTCCTAGTCTTAGCAGGGGAGGAGTGGTGGACTGTCTCAAGCGCAAGGCCAAAGTGGACCACTCCTACGACCTCTTCCTGGAAAAGCCGATCGTGACTCCCTACAGTCTGCCTCAGTTCAAAGGCAACTACCAAAGCAAGAAGAAGGAGCGAGAAAGGAAGCGGGAGGACCCAATGCTCTCGCAAAAGCCCAAAGAGCCTATTTTCGCCCCTAACAAAGACGGCAAAATGGTCGGTCTCACCACTGTCACTCAGTACGTCCTTCGTTCTATTCATGAAAAACGCCGTCCTGACGACGACCCTCGAGAGGAAATTCTGAGTTACCATATAGAAGCAGAGGAAAAGCCAGAGTGGATTCAGCCGATTTACAACATCACGCAGCCAAAGGCAACTTTCGACCTGTCCAGAGACACATTTGAGGAGAAGGAATATCTGTCCAGAATGGCAGTGCCGAAGTGCCAGTCCTGCGGGTTGAAGTTCTGCAGCTGTCCCAAGCGAAGAGTGACGGAGGAGCCGGTCTTTTCAGCAGATAGGAAAATAGCATAGATCTCTATACTAGTATAGAAAGGTAATGCGGATTTGGCCGTAATGGGGCAGAATACGCTATGATGAGGTCTCGTATTTGCCTTTACAGTATATGAATTCACTATGCTGTCTATGGCTTCTATTAGCCTTCTCCCGATTTCCGCATGTGTCTAGCTGGTATAAAATGCGCTCCTGGAAGGAAGCCGAAGTGCAAGTCTGGGTGGAGTCTATGCTTCGCGAGGAAGTTCCGCACCTGATTTCCTTCCTGCTCATCGCAATCGATGCAGTTTATGTGGAAAATGCAGTGCATGTTTCTAGTTTGTTGGCTTTGTTCGTACCGATGACTGCGACTGTACTGCTCTTCAGAGCAATCAAGAAACTGCAAAGCAACAGAGCCCGCTTTCGTGCGGCTTTTACTTACTACCAAGCCGTGCAGACGTTCTTACTCCTCCGCGGCTTCTTTGCCCCCATACTCAAAAGTCTAGACCTGTACGCCAGTGCAGTAGTGATGATCCAACACGAATTGACTCCTTTGCACAGTCCCTTTGTCAATGCTTTGATCATCACCAAAAACACTCTAATTTGGACCTATACACTAAGCAGAGAAAACTTGCGAGTCGATATTAACTTCTGGATGGTGATTTTTTGGTCTTTTTTCCACATGTTCAATTACTTACATGTGAAGAAAGAGTCGCTGTTGAGTCTGTTCCAAAGCTTGCAGAGTGTGCAGAGGGAACAGCAGCGACTGCAGGCGCTGCTGCAGGCCATTCCTGACGGAGTCGCGGTAGTTACAGACAAGAGGGAAGTAGTCGCCTACAACCAAGGCCTATTGACCCAACTGCATCTTTCCTCAGACCAGCACCTCCTCAAGTCCCTGGGCAAACTGCAGTACTCAGAAGAGTTCATGGAGCGCAAAACGACTGACAGTGTATTGGACGACTTACTGCTGTTCATAGGCCAGAAAGACGAGGAAGACCGCACAGGCGTAGTGGCACTGGGTCCGTGCATCTACGAACTGAGGACCAGGTACTCTCTCTGGGACCAAACCCCCGCCTGCGTCATAATCGTCAGGGACATTTCGCACTGGGTGCACTTGGAAAGGAAGGCGCAAATGGAAAGCGCGGGGAAAACTGCGCTGCTGAGGTCGGTGTCGCATGAGTTGCGGACGCCTACGAATGTGGTGCTCAATTTGGCGCAGGAACTGCTGGAAAGGGAACACTTGAGTGAGGACGGAGTGGCTTCGGTGCATATGATCACCAGTTCGACCACTTTCCTGTTGAGCATTATTAACGACTTGCTGGATTACTCAAGGATTGTTACAGGGAATTTCCACCTGGCGAAGCAGCTGTGCAGCCTTAGAGACTTGGTCAGAGACTGTGTGGGACTAGTGCAGCACCAGTGTCGCAACAAGGGATTGGCTCTCAGTCTGTTCTACGACTCTTTGCTACCTGAGAAAGTCCTCCTCGATCCCACCAGGATTAAGCAAGTTCTGCTCAATCTACTCAGTAATGCACTCAAATTCACACTTCGAGGATCTATCGAAGTCTCAGTTTTCCTGAATACGAATGGACAACTTACGGTTCGTGTGAAGGACACGGGAATCGGCATATCTGGCTCGGACATTAGCAAGATTTTCCGCTTGTTTGGGAAGTTGGAAGGACATGAACACTTGAATCCTCAGGGATGTGGACTGGGCCTCAGCATTTCCAACCACATTGTGGCTAGTCTGGGTGGAGGACCCATCACTGTCAAGTCCAAGGTCGGCAAAGGCTCTGAATTCGCCTTCGATGTGGACATCGGTTTGAGTTTCGCAGACAACGGCATAGTTATTAAAGACCCCATAACAGACCTTTCCGACGAAGAATCCCCCTTCATTCACAGTCCGCTTTCCCATCTTCCCAAGAAACCCGCCTCTGCAAGTCTCGCGCAAGTCCTAATCGTGGATGACTCGGACTTCAATCGAATAGTTGCTCGGCGCATAATAGAGACTCAGGGCTTTACTTGTGATGAGGCTGTGACGGGTCTGCAAGCACTTCACCAAGTCCGAGACCGCCTGCAGGCCGGACTCCTATATAAATTCATCCTTATGGACATTGAAATGCCGGAAATGGACGGCATCACTGCCACGCGGGGAATCAGAGAGTTAATCGGGCTAGGAGAACAGCCTGTGATCGTAGGCTGTTCAGCCTACAGTTCGACTGAAGACCGGGAGACTAGTCTGGCTGCGAGGATGGACCACTACTTGGAGAAGCCTATACAGCGGGAATTGCTCTATGGACTGCTGGCTAGGTTGCTAGTGTAATCATCTTAGAAACTCCGTTTTGAGCCGCTCGACCTGCGCTTTGTGCGTCTTGTCCTTGTACACATGCGCCACAAAGTCCTTCTCACTGCCCATCTCCGCCTCACACACTTGACAAGTCAAGTCTATTTCGGACTGTCTCCTCGCGGTCAGGTACTGCGCCAGCTGCTTCGCTAGATTGTCGCTTTGGAAGAGACCCGGCACCAACTCTAATTCGGTCAAAGTAGGCATTAGCACTGCAACCTGCCCGTCCAGTCGCATGTATAGACGCTGACTTGCATCTTCCCAGGCTACAAAGTGGCCGAGCCGACATACCATCCAGTGCACCGGCGAATTCGGATAAACTGCATCTCCAAGTGCCTTTTTCTCCAACGCCACAGGCTCGACCGAACAGTACAAAGGCGCAAACTCAAAGACCCCCTCCGAAACCAACTTCACTGACTTGGCAAAGCCAATTGAAGACTTGCACTGGGCGCATATCAACTCCGCTTCAGTAGTCTGGATCAGTCTCGCTCTCCGCTCTAAATCGGAAAGGATCCGCTCCTTCGCTTTGACCATTGCTTCGATTTCGGTTTGGCGGATGGATTCCCAGTCCGAAGCCCATTGGCGAGAGTCTTCCTTGACGTCTAAAGGCGGAATTGCGCCTAAATAGTGTTCGGATTTGCATGAAACTGTTCCCTTTTCCTGCATTTCCGTGCCCGAATCCGTCCACTTCATCCCTCCTTTGACCACTTTCAGTCTCGGCCGAGTAAGCAAAGTCAACAGCAAAGGCAGTAAATTGGACCTGGAAGCAGCCGCCAAAGCCTGCGCACTGCTTAGTCCGTCCCTCAGCAAGTTTCGAATGCTATTGATGTCCTCCACATCCCTGCGGCGAAACTCATAGTGGATGTCACTGACCTGCCCAGAGTCTTCGAACTCCACCCCTCCATATCTAATGCGCTGTTCGTCTTTGACCAGTTTGACTTTGTTTTCGAAGACTAGGGCCAGAAGTTGTGGCAAAAGCGGGGTGGCCTCGAAGTGAGTCGTCTGCACTGCAAATGTACGTCCACATTGCTGTCCTCTCACTATGTACTGACACGCCACTAGCAAATGGTCTCTTTCCTTCCTACTATCCAGTTCCATCTGCACCGCATTCAGAGAGTCCTCCTCCACTGTGACATCCAAGTAAGTCTTCAAGTCCGTGAAATCCAAGCGATGGGAGTGCTCAGGTCTGTGCAAGCACAGCACTTCCACTTGGTGACTTTCATCCTTGTACAGTTCAGGGTCTAAAGCGAAGGTTTTGGGACGTTTCCAGTCCTGTCTCGTCACTTGCTGGAGGTAGTAATCCCTGGTGCGGTCGTCCACTTCCTGGGTGCCTGTGAGGTCGCCGTTGCGACGGATTGTGCGCTTGGTCACTACGAAGTCGCCTTGGCGGTAGCGCTGGCTGTAGTGGCCGGACCAGAGGAAGAGCCGCATGGCTGGCACTGGAGACTCGTCTAGGAAGGAGATCTCGGCTCGGGAGTAGCCGAGGGTGACTTTCACATTGGACGTTTCGCAGTATTTCTGCGTCATAGCAGTGATATCCGCCTCATTCACAAAATCCGAAAGATTCATAATAGTCACCAACCGCTCCGTTTCAATCCCACGGCGCACCCGCTCATCCGCATATCTAGAGACCATATACCGACTCACAAAAGCCCCAGCAATCGCCAACTTCAGCGACATTATGGCTGTGTTCCGGTCTGCAGCCTTCAGGTCTACCCTGGAGTGCAATAGTTCCGAGGAAATGCCGAAGTAGGAAAGGCGCCTACGCAGCTCTTGCACACTTAGAGCCACTTCACGGAGCACTGTCGCTGAGAGGAGATTCTCTGAGCACCAGGCTCGTTCCTTTTGGGTGGGACTGGTTCTGCGGAGGGCGGCGGCTGATTCTGAGTCTCGGCTAAATAGCGAGGTCCAGGTCTCATATACATTCAAACTGCAAAGCAGGTCGCTGTCCAGTCCATCCGCCCACTTCATTTTCGCCTGAAACACCTGATATTCCCTCTTCCTACTATGTGCACTCGCAGTAAAGGACTGAAATATGGATTTATCCTGCGACAGAATAGCAGCCATAGTGATAGTTTGCCCCATGCAGCCCAACAGTCCTCCAAACAGACACAGTCGAGAGAGATTCAGGTTGCAGGGCATATCCGCAGACACAGACCCAAGCCAAGTCAGTCCATTTTGAGGGGAAATTGCTCCTACACTTCTCAGGAAATCTTCAGTTTTCTTGATATCCGCAGAGTCCGGAGGCTCGATGGTCTTGCTCAAAATGGACTCTTGGGAGTCGAGTTGCAACTGTCTTTCCTTCAAAATTAGCTTGTCAAGTGGACATCTGCGGATTTCCGGGCTTCCATACTGGCTGAGTCCTTTGTGGAAAGCCTTGGGGATGAGGCGGAACACAATGCCGTTGGCCACTCTACCAGCCCTGCCTGCTCGCTGCTTCATGGCGGCTTTGGAACACCACACTAAGTCTAAACTTTCAGTGAAGGTGCGAGCACTGTATTTCACTTCCTTCGAGTAGCCTAAATCAACCACGAAGCGGACGTCTCCAAGTGTCAGGGAGCTTTCTGCGATGTTAGTGGATAGGATGACTCTCCGAATGCCAGGGGAAACAGCCTCCAACACATGCAAATGTTCACTTTCCGGTACAGCGGAGTGCAGGTGAATCACCTCTAAATCGCTCGTATGGTAGTCAAAGGCCTTATTGATTGCCTCCCCCATAGTGTTGATTTCGTACAGTCCTGGCAGAAATATGAGGAACGACCCTTTCCCTTCCGTTTCCTCCACGAAAGCAGCACTCCGGTGTTGCGCCACTACCACCAAAGCAGCGGCTTTATACAGATCCGGGGAAATATCAGGCACCATCCCCACCTCAAAAAGGCCTGGCAGTCCCCCATCCCCTAGACTTTCCGTAAGCAAGCGACACTGCCCTAGTACTGACATCACGTCGTCCAGGTAGAGCTTTTGGACTTTGAATAGAACTGCGCCTGTGTCGATAGTGGGCGCGGGGGCGAGGTAGTCCAGGTTGCAGTCGAAGGACACGGAAGCGCTTTGCTGCATTGCTTCTTTGGAAAAGTAGTTGGAGAACACCTTGGAGTCGATGGTTGCGGACATCAAAATCAGCTTTGCACCTAGTCTTCTCCTGAGCAGCACCAGAGCGAAGTCGATTTCCATAGACCTTTCATGCACTTCGTCCACTATGACATGCGTCCAAGGCAGCGCTCGGCCCCGAAGGCCCACTAGTTCTTGTATGAACAGGCCGACGGTCACGTATAGGATTTTGGTGGATGCACGGTAGGCTCGCTCTCCATGCACGTGGTGGCCCACTACATCTCCGAGAGGACAGCAAAGCTCAGCAGCTACTCGCCTTGCAGCGCTGATAGCGGCTAATCGTCTAGGCTGGGTTACCACGATTGTGGCTTCCGGCCAATGCTCCAGTATCATCTTCGGGACTTGCGTAGTCTTCCCGCAGCCAGTCGTCCCTGTGACGATACAGACTTGGTTTCGGTCAATTAGAGCCAGCAGGTCGGTTTCCTTGCTCCAGACTGGGAGGTCGTGTGGAGCAATTTGGTGCAGGGCGAGGGAGAGAGGCTGGCTGAAGCGGGAACGGTGCTCGCGACGGACGTAGCGTGGAGGGCCCTTACCGCGTCTGCCCATTATACCCTAGAGAGCGCTACTCTGTATCTTTCACTGGAGACGGCTTGCACTGACTGCGGAAGTTAGTACCTCTCCTATATGTTTAGCACAGGCAGACTGGAGTGAATGCGCTGAGACTTGGTGGGGGACTTTTTGGATAGTTCCACTGAGCAGCGCAGACAACAGTAGAGTCTCTCATAGTTTACACCTCCCAGAGCGTCTTTCTCTCATCCCAATCCTTCTGCGCACTGCGAAGAAAGGCATGATCTCCTCAAGCAGCAGGTTCCTTCCTCAGAGCATCTAGTGCAGACTTGGTACTAATGAATACCACCGGACTGGCAAGTGAGCCGAACCTCGGAGCTCTCGTGGCTCTGCAGTGGACTGACAAGGGAGCAGAGCAGCTGCCAGCCCTGCGCATGTGCAGAAACGTGACAGATGTAGATTTGGCGGGAAACAGACTCAAAGCCTTACCAGAGCTGCAGACTCTGAAGTTCCTCAGGAAGCTGTCGCTGGCTCGGAACGGCATTAAGGATTTGTGGGAGTTGCCTGCAAGGCTGGAGCATCTGAATCTGTCTGGGAATGCACTACGAGAAGTCCGACTTTCGCTGCCTGCGTTGAAGACTGTGGACCTGTCCTGCAACCAACTGAGTGCACTGACCTACATGCACACTCCGAGCCTTACCTCTTTGTATGCTTCTCACAACGAAATCACGCGCATTCCTGCGCTTTCCAAACTTACACACCTAGTGGAAGTAGACCTGGAAGCGAACTTGTTGGATGTGCAGGCGGTTAGCACTTTGCTCACTTTGTCTACTCTCGCAGTCCTTAACTTGCGAGCGAACCCAGAGTTGGCGGATTTGACTCCGCCGGAAGAGTGGATTCAGGATGCGAATTTGCTGTTTTACCGACAGACCGGCCGACTCAAGGAACTGAAAAGCAGCCGATTCAAGCGGACTATTAAACGCACTGAGGCGAATTTCGAGGCTGCGTACCATCAAAGTCTCAGTCCCAGGACTAACAGTGGAGGCAGACATCGAACTGCTGCAGATATATTTGAGGAGTTGATTGAGAGATGTGGGATCACCGAAGAACTGAAAGCGCTGCCGACTTACTCATTAGAGCGGTATGAGAGGGCCACGAATAGGATAGTGGCCTGTGTGAACGAACGAGAAACACTGCGAAATGCACTCAATTCCTCGGAAGAACGAGTGCAGTGTCAAGCTTGCGATTTGGAGTCCTCGCAGTTTCGACAAGAATCGAGTGTACTGGAGCCTTCCTTTCGGCTGAACTTACCGATGTATGAGGACTTAAGCAGTGCTCCGGCTCGGGTCCACTGCAGTTCTGACAGGGGACAGGCCCAGTCTAATCAGCAGTTATTCGAGGTGCCACGCGCTTTGGGGAGCTATATAGAGAAGCTGAAGACGCAGAATGCGAAGCTGAGGGAGGCGCTGGAGCGAGTGCGCAGCCAGAGAGATCGAAATGCAGCTTTGTTGCGGACTAAGTTGGAGACCTGCTAGTAATAGATGGGACGGAAGGATACAGTTCCTATGACGTCTCGGATCAGTCTAAGCAAAAGCGACTCCTGGGAGGAAGAGTCCTGGGTCCGGGCCGGAGACACCACCTGGGCGGACCAGACTCAGGCCCAGGCGGAAGCGCCTGTGCTGCCCATGCAGCGAGGCTGGCTGCGCAAGCGGAGCAGACACTGGGTTCGAGGCTGGCTGCAGCGGTACTTCGTCTTGCAGAACAAGACCTTGGCGTATTACCGCATGGAGAACGATCCGTTCCCCAAGGGAGTTTTTGACTTCGATCAACTAACTGTGACAGTGCAGGTGGCTCCGACGGCCTGTGAATTGACGATTGTGCCGCTGCAGGGACGCAGGAAACTGCGACTAAAGTGTGTGCATGCGGAGGACCTGTGGGCCTGGGCGTACGCACTGCATGCACATGTGCAGGCCTCTATGGGGGCTGCGAAAGACATGACTGTGGTAGGCATGCAGAGGTACTTCTGGAGGAGGACGAGGATTGCGGAGAGGGAATTCGCGGCTGTGGCCAGCACAGGAGATCTGTTGCTCTTCAGAGGCAAGAGTGTGACTTCGAGACTGCAGCGCCTAGTCACCCGCAGTCACTACGACCACGTGGCCCTGCTTCTACGCTATTCCAACGGCCAGCTTATGCTGCTGGAGGCCACAGCGGGCACAGGAGTGGCGCTGGTGCCTTGGGACGAATTCGTAGGCTTCCGCTGGAGCGTGGACTATCGCTGTTTAGCACTACGGAGACTGGAGTATACCCGCAAGGATGAAATGCTGGTGGCACTGGGGGAGTTCCTAGAGGATGTAGTAGGCAAGCGATATCGGATCACTGCTTCCAAACTGCTGCGTAGAGTCAGCAACCGCAAGCCTGGGTCTGAAGACAGCTACTTCTGCTCGGAACTCGTAGCTGCTGCACTCAAACGACTTCAACTCCTGCCTGACCACGTCCCTGCAGCCAACTACCTGCCCGGCGCCTTCGCCCGAGCCAACACTTTGCCACTGCTTCGAGGCGCTCACTACGGTGACGAACTAGTGATAGACTTCAGCCTGTAGAGACCTAGACTCTCCATTACTACTTCTTGGCGAGCTTCTTGGAGCGCAGTTTCGCACTCTTGTCTCTGCGGGCGTCCTGCTGCTCCTTCAGCGCCTTGTCGCGGACTGCCTGGTTCTTGGCCTTGTGAATGGATTCTATCAGGACGCGGCGGTTCTTGAACTGGTTGCCTTTGGCGGCCATGTAGAAGTGGTGGTACAGGGTCTTGTCCACCTTCTTCGCCTCACGGTACTTACGGAGCAGACGTCTCAGGACACGAATACGCTTGATCCAGAGGTACTTGGAGGGAGTACGAGCCTCTGCAGTGCCGTGTCTGCGGCCCATTCCGCAGTGTCTGCCCTTGCGCACAGCGATCTTGTGCAGACGGGCTCGGGCACGGGAGTGGATAGCCACTTGCTTCTTGACGATGAAGCCATCCTTCACCAGCTTGCGAACGCTCTGTCGGGAGTTGGCCAGGGCCAGTTCGTTGGTCTCGTTAGGGTCCATCCACACTCTGCGCTTGCCACACTTCAGCACACTGGCCGCCAGGCGCTTCTGCAAGCGCAGACAAACCATCTTTACCAGCCATTCGTCTGGACTTACCTTCACCCAGCGTACCCATACCCCACAACTGCCTTCACACCAACAACTGCATTATACCTCAGTACCATTAAGACGCCACATTACTTCCTGCTGTATAAGCTACACAGACTCTCCTCGCCTGCAGTAGGAAGTCCACCTTTCCATCCAGTTAGTTGCCAGGCAGAGAAGGTGTCTACCTAGTCATACTTCGAGTCTGCATCGAACAGCGCAGTCTTGAACTTGGGGTTGTTGGTGAGTTTCCTGCCCAGCGAAATGCCCTTGCCGAGCAGCATTCCAGGGTCGGGCGGGTTGGGAATGTTGGCAACGATGGCGTTGAAGGTGTGCTCGAAGACGTTGCCCAGAGACCCTTCGTCCATCGCACTGATTTCGAAGTATTCCATGCCGTACTTCTGGGCCAAGGCCATGGCTTCCGTCTTGCCCACTACTTGCGCTTCTCGCTTGCTGGCCAGGTCGAACTTGTTTCCAATGAGGACTTTCGTAAGGATCTCGACCTTCTCACACTCATGAATCCACCGTTCCATCCTTTCAAACGTGGACCTCCGCGTGACATCAAAGACAAAGAGCGCTGCTGTGGCGCCCGCTGCGTACCTACTCGACAGCGGCAAGTACCGCTCAGACCCTGGCAGGTCCCAGTAGTTCAGACGGTACGTTGTCGTGTCACTCACGAAGACCACTGACTTGAAATGCATCTCCTCCACGGTTTCATTCTCCAGCACAGTGCCGTAGTTCTGTGTGAGGGCTGAGTAAGCACTACCGTCCAGCAGGGTCGTCTTCCCCACCCCCACGTCCCCTACGAGACACAGCTTGAAGCGGAAGTGGTAGTCTTCGTTTTCCACCATAACTGCTAGAGTCTACGCTTAGCCCCATGCGGCTTCTTCTTCACGGAGAAGTGGTGCTTGATCTTCCACAGCTTCCGGTTCGACAGGGAGGACAAGTCCTGCCACTCCACCTCCTCTGGGTCCTGTTCCCCCTCTTCCCGTCCCCTCTTCCTCGCCTGAATTCCGAAGTCCTCAGACACAGGCTCAGGCTTGAGTGCCTCTGGCAGCAAGTAGGCAGGCACCGCTGTGCTAATCGGCTTGGGCAGACTGCCCTTCGACACCTTGAGCGCCTGGCGGTCTTGAGGGTTGCTGGCGAGGTGTTCCTTGATCTCCTTGGAACTCAATAGACACCGCTTCAGCTCATTAAGCCGCAACTCTCGGATCTGTCGCTCTGTAATGCTCCGCAGGACGTCTTCGCAGCGGTAGCGGAACTTCTCGAACTCCTCCATTTTGAGCTGCAGCTGGGAGATGTCTGTCTGCTCCTTCTTTCTCAGTGCCTTGTTGAGTTTGCCCAAAGTGTCCCTGTCCCCTTCCTCGATGAGACTCAAGATAGTGAAGTTGGCGCTCTCGGGACAACTGATGTCTGCGACTCTGCGGTGGTAGTTGCCCTGGTTGGAGGGGAAGTCGAAGTTCAGCAGGGCGGAAATCGGCACCTTGAAGATGCGGTTCCGCTTGCAGTCCTTATTGGGACTATCCCCTTCATCCGGGTCAATCACGATGAGCAGGTCGTCAGCACGACTCACGAAGTGGGAAATGACGAGATGTCGGGTGCTCTTGGGATGTTCATAGCACAAAATGTCACTTTTCAGGCCAAAGCGTTGGAGGTAGAGCTGCAGCCGGTAGCCACTGGTGGCAGAGTTGGTGTAAATGACTGTCTTGCCTGAGATAATGTTGAGTTTGAGGAGTGTGTAGGTCACTAGGTACTTGTCGGTGGCCTTGCCCATAGGGAGGTAGACGGAGCTATGGGGAATGCTGGCCATTATTGCCAGGCTGGGATTAGGCTAATAGCGGATTCAGGTCTAGGCGGGGGCTGGGTTTCTTGTAACAAGGAGAATGGGAGATTGCTCATTCTCTACATATTCGCTGCGGGACTTGGAAGTGAACCTGGGAGTGCGGTTTCCAGCAGGGGCAGAGGGACTCGCGAGTGCAGGGTGCTACTTCGCACCTGTTTCCCCTCAATTGGCAGTGGTGCTGGGCACCCTAAAGCTGTGGGCGGAAGATGAGGAGCGACTACTAGGGGTGAGACAGTGGGTCAATGGAAAGGCAGGGCTGAGGCAGGCTGCTGAGGCAGGACAGGACTTCCAAAGACTGAGGGATTTGCTGGCTTTGGACAGAGGGACGCTGGAGAAAGAAGCGCTGGAGTTGGCGAATGACCTGAGCGGGTATGCAAACTTGTCTCGACTTCCTAAGGACTGGTGGCAGCGGGAAGACTTCAGGAGGGATGTGGAGACCACTGCACTGGCTTCAGCCCTGGGGGTCACAGTCGCCTGGCTGGACGACCAGTGGAGAGTGCGATACACAGTGCCTGCACAAAACCCCCAAGCAGAGAAGCACTTGGTGTGTCTGCAACTCTGCGAACAATTCACACTGTGTTTCTCCTTGCGAGCGCACGCCTCAAGTTTGTCAGCCTGTCTTCAACTGATTCTCAGAAAAACAGAACAAGTCGCTCTACTCGAAGTGCCCTCAGAAGCTTCCGCGGAAGTGCTAAAAGTGTTGAAACGAGGAGTGGGCAGTGCAGCCCACTACTTGTCTCGCACAAGCTTAGTGACGAAGACAGACCTGCGCACTCGACACATTTCCGCAGGGTTTTGCTTACATCAAGCTACAGATATCCAACTGGAGTGCCGCCATTGGATATGTTGGCGCTGTATTGGGCCCTGGACGCCTGGCCATCCTTCTCACTGCTACTGTGGCTATGCCTTGTCTCTCAGAGAAGTCAGGCAAGTCTTGACAGAGGCGGGCTTTGAGGAAAGTCTGAAAAGAGCTCAGAGTCAAGGTATGGACTTTTGTATTCATTGCCAACTAATTGTTCCTTATACGCTTATAGCTGACTGCAGGCACAACTTCTGCTCTGCTTGCGTGCTAACAGCCATCTATAGCCAGACGCAGCTCTGTCCCTTATGTGAGACTTACGGCAGTCGAAAGCTGATCCATCAACTGCAAGCACTCTACTGCGAGGCCTGTAGAAGCCTCAAACAGGCGCAAGCCTTTCCCCCTGTGAGTTGCCAACATCGACTTTACTGCTTTGCCTGCTACCGCTCTCCTCAGCAGTGTCCCTGCAACTCTCACGACCTCAGTCCTGAAGAAGCAGCTGCAGTGCAAAAAGCCTTCTTCACTTGCTGCTTCTGCTCCACTCAGGTAAACCGCACCTTGCTATTCCGAGGCTCAGCATGCCTCTGTCTTATGTGTGCTCCCTGCACACTGACTAGACTGGCTGTGAGCGGAGACAGGTGTCCTGTCTGTGGAGAGCCGCTGAAGCAGCAGGCCTGGGCGGAAGTGGCCCCGGAAGTACGGCGTCTTCAGCAGGAAGCCAAAGCCGCACAGCCCCAAGAAGAGGAGAAACAGCCCCCTGCACAGGAGCCGCATTCCTCCCGCTCCAAACGCAAGCGTGGTGGTCGTCGCGGGAAGTAATAATGGATGTGAAACCTGGCGCACACGTGCAGTGTCGCTGGAAGGATGGGAAGTACTACATGGCCGAAGTGCTGCAGGAGCGCACTGACCCTGTTCGTCAGTTCTATGTGCACTACACTGACTTCAATAAGCGGCTGGACTGCTGGGTGGACGAGGACCAGGTGGACTTGAGTGCGGTGCAGCAGCCGGATGAGGGCAATGGCATGCTCACTCGCAGGAACAAGAGGAGAAGGGAGGAAACTCAGCAAGGGGATCAGCGCGAGGACTTGACTAACCCCCAGTTGGCCCAGTTCGAGAAGGAACACGAAGAAAACACCAAAATCCGCAACATCGACCGCGTGGTGCTGGGCCACTACGAAATCCAGACCTGGTACTACTCACCCTACCTGACCAAGTTCAACCACATTCCCACGCTTTACATTTGCCAGTTCTGTCTCAAGTACATGCGCTTCGGCAAGACGTACAGAGAGCACATTCATAAGTGCATGGTACGCCGCCCACCCGGCAAGTTGGTGTACCGCGACCAAGTCTCTTACGGCAAAGTGAAGAGCATCAGTGTGTGGGAAGTGCAGGGCAGTGAACACAAACTTTACTGTCAAAACATGTGTCTGCTTGCAAAGCTCTTCCTCGACCACAAGACACTGTATTACTTGGTGGCGCCTTTCAAGTTCTATGTGCTTACGGAGGAAATTGGCAAGGCTTCGCATGTGGTGGGGTACTTCTCGAAGGAAATCGGCAACTGTGAGTACAACCTGGCCTGCATCTTGGTGCTGCCGCCGCACCAGCAGAAGGGTTTCGGTCGACTCCTAATTGCTCTCAGCTACGAACTCAGCAAGCGAGAAAAACGCATCGGAACTCCAGAGCGTCCCCTTTCCGACATGGGCCGGGTGTCCTACCGCTCTTACTGGACTGACACGATTCTAGAACTGCTGAGACGCAGAAGCAACCTCAACTTCAAGGACATTACCGACGAAACAGGCATTGCCAAGCACGACGTAATGGAGACACTGACTTCCCTCGGCCTGGCGAAGTACTGGAAAGGCCAGTACCTCATGAACCCTGTGGACCACAAGATGATTGAAGAGCACTTCCGCAAGAAGGAACAGCGCAAGAAGAAGCAGACCATCAAGCCTGTCAAGTTCAAGCCGCTGAAACTTAAGTAGGCATCTTTACATCCCACACTCTTGCAGCATTCAAATCTAGAACTAGTTACTTCTTTCCGGACTTTTCAGCGGCTTCTTTCAGGCCTCGAATCATTTCTAGCATGGAATCTGCCTCTTCCGTCTCCACAGGCATCCGAATTCCCTATCTAGACATCACGTATTCGTTCCAAGAGCCATCATACACAGACACCTTGTTTTTCCCTGCTACAGTCAAGGCGAACATCCCTAGACAAGCTGTCACTCCACTGGCGCAGTAGGCTATTGTGGGACATCGTTCGTCCAAACTAATCCCGAATTCGGTGAAAATCTGCTTCAGGACTTCGGGACTTTGCAGGGTGTTGTTCTTGGTGAGGAATCGGCTGGCTGGGAGGTTGATTGCGCCTGGGATATGGCCTGTGCGCAGGCCAGGAGTAGAGGCAGGCGTAAGTCCCAGGAAAGCAGCTGGAGACCTAACGTCCATCAGCTGAGTATTGGTCTGAGGGTTCCTGCGAGCAAGTAGGGCACTGATTACCTTCACTGTGTCGAAAGTAGTGTAGTGCGTAGTGTCCATACAGTACTCCTCGTACCCAAACCCTTGGTCCTCAGACTTCGCTGCAAGGTCGCCTGTATGTGTTTCGAAGCCGCTTTCCACCCACTGTCCGAACCCTCCATCAAGCACTGCGACATTCCCTCTGCCAAATACCTTCAAATTCCACCAAGCTCTGCAGGCATGTATCGCACTGCCTCGGTCGTAACACACCACCAGACTATCGTCCTTGGGAATTCCGAAGCCGCGCATGGTCTTGCGAAAGGTTTCTTCGTTGGCGAGCATGAAGGGAAAGCTGGTGGTGGGGTCGGAGATTTCGTCAATGTCGAAAAAGTGGGAGTTTGGGAGACGGCACTTGAGGAAATGCGAGTGGGCGGAGGGAAAGCCGGACTCTAGGATGTGCACCTTTGGGGTGGATTTCAGCAGAGCGGAGAGGTCTTTGGCTTTGATTAGTTGAGAGTAGAGACGCCGCATTATTGCGAAAAGAGGGTAGCGAGGAACATAAATAAACTTGCGACTGCTGCTAATGCTGTCCAATACTGTGGACTAATATTAACTCTAAAGACCAAAGCCGCCCAGAGTTCAGATGAGCAATAGCTGAGAGCACTACAGTACATTCACAAAGAAACGGGCGATGCAGTGGGCTGGACTTGCAGGGTAGAAAGGTTGGCCAAGTATAGCCAGTTGTTGAGGATTTAGCACTATTCGGGTAGATTCAGAAGTCTGTAGTCTATACCAGCATATACTTTAATTAGGCATTTTCCCTGCATTTTAGTTAGTCACCAGCACTATGGAGTGAAAAACGAGAGATTCGTAGGGTAAAAGTCAGTAAATAGGTAAACTAAAGAGCTTCCTGCCAGCCTTTCCCTATACCTGCTGTTTGTAAGACATATTTGTCCTTGATGGGGCAAATCACTATAAGTCATAGGAAACAGGGCAGCAGCACAAGAACTGCCTTTGCATGACCAAATTTCCTCAGTTGGGCTAATTCAGTTCTTCCCAATTACTCTATTCCACTCAGATAGCTTCAAATACCGCTTCTGATGACTTACTTATGAAGATTCTACCAGATGTTTTGGCCTTTATACATGCAGAAATAACAGCGGCACTGAAGGAAAAGATTAGCTCACCGAAAACACTTTCCAACTGTCTTTTGCACCAAGAAAAGAGTACAGCAATCCTTGCGTCCATAGACTTTGGTAGACTGACGCTCCTGCTGGAAGCGAGTAGTTGTGTAAGTCATTATCTCCCTGACATAAGGACACGAAGTCTCTGTCCAGTAGGTCCTCAGCCACTGTTTCATAGTGGTGATATGCCTTTCCTTCCTGATTCCTCTAATACGTCTGCACTCCATTATGCTCCACTTGTCCGAGGAACTCAGCCTCTGTAAGTTGTAACATTCCACACTCATTGGCTCTGTGCAACACAAACAACAATCCACTCTTAAGGATCAGGTGCTAGGAGTGCCAGGGTGTTGTGCGACTCACCCTTCGAGTTGATGACTGCCTCGGTGGAAGACGCAGTCCAAGTGGGAAATACTCAGGAAAAGCAGTGGATATGTTGTATAATCTAGTGGCTTTGCCATTCGTACTGCCAGGACTGTTTTCAAACGAGAGAAATGCAGGCCTATTTGAGTAGGTGCAAGAGGGCTTTGCCATAGATTCTGGAAACATATCGTAATTATAGGCTAACTAATAGCTCTCTAGAGCTCTGAATTGCCCTTTGGTAGCACCCAATTTCCCACTTTTTAAAACAAAATCTTCGATTTGCCTAAGCCCACTTCTACACCCCCACAGCTTTGGAAGTTGTGTCTCAATTCAAAGAAACTAGGAGGGTCCTTAGTGACAGTCCTAGGCCTTTGCAGTCCTGAGCAGTACCAAAGCACTGTCCGAGAAGGACAATATTCCTCTGTGAGTGACTAGTCTGTAGTTCTCCTGTGCAAGTGATTGCCATCCACCAGAGTAGCAGACCAAACTAGTCAGTTGTCACAGCTGGCCTAGGTGGGCTTCCTAGGCAATTTCCTTGGCTAGGGTGAGTCAGTGGGCAGGCCGGCAATTCTCAGAGCTACAGGCAAGGCAGCTCTCTGCAGGTTGTAGGGAGGCGGCAGAGGGCTGTGGTGGTCTTTGCGGGCATCAGGAGAGGCAGCGGAATCAAAGTCAGCGCGAAGCACTCCACTCTTCACTGAGGAGACTGCTAGAGGGCCAGAGAGCAGGGTGAAGACGCAGTGCAGGTTAGCTAGCTATGTGTATCAGAAGGAAGGCAGTAGTTTTCAGTCACGACTCAGACTGGTGGGCTCATCATATCCATTTTGAATGACTAGGCGTAGAGGCGACAGAACTCCCTGCGGAGTCCTCGCACAAAGGCGGCGAAGTGGTTGGACGCATTCAGCTGAGCTAGGAGTGCAGGCAGTGCGTCTAGGGGCGGCGTGCAGCCCTCCACTTCGTAGATGTCTCCCCGCACCTGCACCACGCAGAAGTGCTCCAACTCTTCCCGCCCCCGACAGATCTGCGTGAAGGCTAACTTCAGCCCATGGTCAGGCAGGCGCCGCAGAGTGAGTCCCAGACCCCGCTCATAACTCTGAACTGCCCTGCGTAGGTCCTTCGCCAGCAGTTCCTGCGTTCTCAAGTCCTCCGCCGATTCAGTCCTGGCCTTCGCTGGCTTCGTCCTCCGCTGCGTTTCTAGCAGCTGTCTGTCCACTGCGATCAGTTCCTCCAACTGGCGGTTTTCCTCCTGCAGTGCTGCGAGGCTGGACTGCTCCAAAGCCACGAGCGAAGAGCGCTGGGAAACTTTGTGCTGTAGCTCTTGCAGACGTTGCTCCACAGCGTCTTCCTGGTCGCGGCTCGTTTTTTTGGCTTGTTCTCGGTAGTTGATGAGCTGTTCCTCGAGCGCGGGCAGCAGTTCTTCACGCAGCCTGCGAGAGTTCTCTTGAATTTTTAACATTGCCGCCAAGTGTGCCTAGCTACTAAGCTGCTTCCTCCTACTCTCCCGCTCCTCCTGGACAAGCCACAGTGCCTTCTGCGCGTAAAACACATTCATTGCACTCAGTTGCGCGGGAGGCAGGATCCTCGCCCAGTAGAGCAGTCGACGCACATTCACCAGGCCTTGTCCATATTCATCACTTGCAGCGGAGTAACTTTTGAACTGCTCGAATACTTCCGCTATCTCTTGCTCTCTTCTTTCTAGCAAAGTCCTTCTGCTGAAGTAAATGCGCTCGGCAAAATTACGCAGCTTTGAGGTGTCTGTGCGAGAGATAAAGGAGGCGTGCTTGCCAGGCAGACGACACCAAGTGAGGGTCAAAGTGTCCAGAGGCAACAGGTCCTGCTTGCACACTCGGCGAACCCGCTCGCAGTGTCTAATGAGCAGGGAGGGGTCAAAGTTATCTGTGTCTGCCGCCACAGAGCTGTACATCAGTCTCACCCACTGCTGTAGGGACAGCAACTGCAGAACACATAGATAAGCTGGTCCCAACACTACCCAGAGTGGTGTGAGCCAGAGGCCCCTCAGTCCCAGTGTTCTGGGCATCCGGTAAAGCATATATGCGTACATCCCTACACTGACCACCACACCCCACAAGCAAAACAGCGCCACTCCTAGCACGAAAAACACCTGATAACTGAGAAACGCTGTCAACTCGGTAGCTTGTTTCCTGCCTTTGGAGCCTTTCAGCCACAGCGGCAGACACAGTAATGCCAGCCAGTTGAAAGGAGCAGGGGCCAGTACCAGTGCTCCGTACTCCTCGTCGTAGTGAGTTTGACTATAGTGTTCATATATGACTGCTACGTAGTCAGCATTGGCCTGGCGGCTCAGAGTTTCATAGCGGTCTGATAGAACCGCCACTAGGAGGTTGAGAACAAAGACAGCTGACACGAAGCACCACACTACAAGCAGCACTCCGCCCAGTTCCAGTCTGTCCTCAAACACTGAGAAGTCCGGACCTCCGATGCACCACGTAAACAGAGTGACCATAGTCCTCGGCAGGGACTGGAACTGCTCCAGTCTCCAGAAGAGGGTGGTGAAGGTCAGACTGAAGGCGAACAGACACAGTAGATACATACTCAGGTAGATTCGGATGCTCAGCAGAATCACAAACATCATACGCAGCACTGGACCGAAGGTTCGCGTCTGCAGAAGGATTTGCGCCACCCGGAAGGCGAGCACTGCGAATTGCAATGCATAGAGCAACTCTCCCACTAGGTTGTGATTGTACTGCATCACCTTCACCATCACACCCGGCACCTGAATCAGCACAATCGCTACAGCAATAAAGGTCTGCGCTATGTCTAGAATTGTCCGCATAGTCAAGAAATAGTGTTCTTGCAGCAGAGCCTTGTACACCCACACCTGCAGGGAGTAGAGCGCCAGCAGACCTGCGCACACTGGACTGTAACGAATAATTTTAATCGTTTCATTCACTTTGCTAAGTATCGATGCGATTCTCTCAGAGTCCGTAATGGGGTCTTCGAGGTCCCGCTGCCATTCCAAGTACTTGTGAAAGCCCACTACTAGAAGAGTGTAGTAGAGCAGCAGAAACAGGGTTTCCACCCAGTACCGCAAGGACCCATTGTGTTTCCAGAAGTGGTACTGGAACAGACTAGTGTTGCGAGGGCTGCTTTCGTCGGGCAGAGTCACCAAATCATGCACACTATCAAAGCGACCGAACAGACGATAGGCGAGCATGGAGTTGCGGAAGCCTAGGGCTGTGATACGACTGTCTCCCACCCATAGAGAAGCTGCGATGTCTGACACAAGACTCTGCTGCAGAAGCGAGCGGAAGAAGTCGGTGTGTTGGGCCATCACGTCGAAGGCACACTGACGGCCGTAGGCTCGTTGAGTGTAGAGAGTGCGGAGGTTGTGGAAACAGTGTTGAGACTGCAGCTTGAGAGCGAAGTCCATAAAGCGCTCTGCCAGCAGCTGGAATTGTCCCCTTAACTCGAGCGCCCATGCGCTGATTTGCAAGCAGTGCTGGGCAGCAACGACACTCAGCAGGAGAGGGTTGGGCACATTGGCTAGCACACTCGTCTCCCCGACTGCCAGCAGCTGCTCCAGTGCTCTCCGCAGCATACTGAGGTCTCCCCACTTCCAATCCTGCCGAGAGATGCCGCCCAGCATCCACAGTGCTTGCAACGAAGACCCACTCTCAGCTACGAGTTGTAGCAGTTTGTCCACCACTTCGAAGTTGCGAAGACAGACGGGAGTGCGGCCGAAGCCTTGAGAGTGCAGGGCTTGTGTCGCCAGCGCCAGTTTCTCATACTGCAGCAGCAGCAAGAAATTGGCAGCACTGATTTCGAAGCTCTTGCGCTGCAGAAGTGAGCTCAGCAAGTCGTCTTCTTCGAGCGCTACTAGCGTAGGCAGCGCCTCATCTGCTTCAAGTTGCCGCACCAAGCGCCTAAATTGTTCTTACTCCACTACTCTGCGCTGCCCTGCTTGCACCGCCACTCGGAGAAGATCTGTAGGCTGGACAACTGTGGAGGCGAAGAGGGCGGGGAGGCGATAGCGCTTGTGTGTGCTGCGGAACCGACTGACAAAAACGTGTATATGGGAGAGTATGTTATTGCTCTGTATTTCGACCTTACCCTCAGCCAACACTGAGAGAAACTGCACCCAGCCTTTGTCCGCTGCTCGGTGCAGAGGTGCAAGTCTGAGAGGACCTTGCAGGTAAGGAACCAGTTCGCAGGCCTGACTTTCCCAGTCTCGCCTTAAGCAATTCTCAAGCACCTTCGCACTCAGCCGTCTGCAGTCCAGCTTTCCCTCGGGAGACAAGTCTCCCTGCAACACTGATAGCTCTTCCAGTCGCCTAAATAGCACAAAATTCTCCTGTGCAGCAGCTATCAGTGCTAAGGCTTGCAGCTGTTCTACCGACCCTTCAATTCGATCTATGTCTCGTGCTAGATCCAGTAAGCTGGAAATTGGGAAGGGCTGGTCTAGGTCTCCGCAGCTGCAGGGAGAGTGACGAAGAGAACTTTGTTCGCTCGTGGAGTCGTAGGGAATAGTTTGGACTCTCCGCATTTTACTGTAATGTTCGAGGCATTCATGGGACTGGCAATGGAAGCTGAAGTCAAGAAGTAAAAAAAAGACTACTTAACAGTGTGCACTGAGATGACTTGGGTAGCAAGACACTTAGAATTTGTCATAGATATAGGTACTTTCCATGTCCTAACTACTTATTTTACTGAGAAGGCTGTTCCTTCTCTCTATCGCTGTAGTTCTGATTTTGCGCAATCATCCAATATCTGCGTTTGGTAGATGATTTGCCTGTTCGAACTAATTTTTAAATTGCATACCTTGGAGAAGTGCAGGTCCTAGTATATGGTTCTGTTTTTCATACTGGCAGAAAGAGAGTTATCCAAGGAAGCCACGTAATTGCTCAACAACAAAGAGAGTCTGCAGTAGTAAACAGCTGCAGCCACTGTTAGCCTATTGGATGCAGACTGCACACAGTTTCTTTATTCGGCCTTTGCGAAGGTGTGCTTCAATACGAACTAGTTGTGTTGATCTGAAAGGACTTATTTGAGGCTTAGCAGATAGCCATGGAGAAAGCAACTATTGGTGTAAGCAATTACAAGGAAAGAGAGGACTGAAGGTAAGCTGCATTATCGCATGGAGGTCTATTTCTGACATTTACTGCTTCACAGACCAATACACATGATTGCAGCTATTCTCGCTGATTTCAACTATGCAAAGAACTACTGTTTTAAAAACAATCGTCCCAACCGAAGTGTTGCGGCGCTGGAGCTGGGTCTTCCAGATTGGCTAGATCCTGCAGATCCAACTTGACTTGCAAGTCTCTGGCCTCCATCCGTGCAGACCGCACTTCTGCATCCAGAGAACGCAGGCGAGGTAGGAAGGGAGGGACGAGTTGCTTGAGTTGCAAGCACTCCCAGTCCAGTTCTGCGAGCCAGCCGTGCTGCTTTAACTGGCTGGCGGAGGGGCGGAAGGCGGGGTTCTTCTGCAGCAAGGCATCGAGGAAGCTCCGAGCGAGCGAGTTCTTCTTTTGAAGGACAGGAAACTGCAGAGGCCTGTGAAGCACACTTTCGTACACTTGCAGCGGGTCCTCCTGGTCGCTGCCGAAGGGTACATCTCCACAGAGCAGTTCGTAGATAAGGACACCCAGACTCCAGAGGTCCGCAGCCTCGCCATAGCCTTGTCCCTGCAGCACTTCCGGAGCCACATAGTGAGGTGTGCCCAGGACTGTGAAAGTGCGGCCCTGCACTTGCTTAGCTGCTCCGAAGTCTACTAGCTTCGGGTAGCCGCTTTGATCCACCAGCACTTTCTCGGGCTTCAGGTCTCTGTACAGCACTCCAGTGAAGTGTAAGTGTTCCAGCACTAGTGACAGTGCAGCAGCGTAAAAGCGACCCGCTTCATCTTTAAGCACACCCAGCAGCCTCAGGACTTCATAGAGATCCTGGCCCTGCACGAACTCAGACAGAAAGTATACTCGCGAAGTGTCTTTGAAGGTGCGCACTAACTTAGCAGCAAATACATGGTCCAGCTGTAGTCGCAAGTGACGCTCGGCTTGAAGGCGCTGCCACAAACCGCTGCTCTCGGCCACAGTTCGAGAGATGCTCTTAAGAACGTATAGGGCTGAAGAAGATTTGTGGGCCATTAGAAATACGTGACTGAAGCGTCCGTGACCCAGCTCCTTTACCAGAGTCAACTGGTCCAGTGTGACGCTGTCGTCCTGCAGTCTGATCCGTTCAGCTAGCAGAGCAGCTGTTTTTTCATCCAGCACCTGCAGAAACTGTTCTCTGCGAAGCTCCAAACAGTGTACAGAGTTTTCTGCAGTGGCGCTGGCAGAACGGGGCTGTCCAAGAAGCACTGAGCGCTCCCCAAAGAGTGCGTACCTGCCCACTGTTCGAAGGAGCAAACCTCCCTTGGATATCTGCACAGTACCGCTTTGCACCAGGAAGAGACTGTCTGCTTGGTCACCTTCTTGGAATATTACAGCCCCTGCCTCGAAGCGGCGCTGTTTCAAAGCTGAATACAGTTGCAGTAAGTGGGATTGGGGCAGTGTGAGTCCGTGAAACAGTGACACTTGTTTGAAAAAGCGGAGAGCTTCGCTCTGGATGCGTACTTGCTGCACGGAACATTCGGCTGCCTTTTCCAATGCAGAGCGTGTGAAGGTCGCTAGAAGTGAGTCGCTAGTAGCTCGCAAGTCCACCGTTTTCATAGTGTCTGACAGCATTTCTTCCACGCCTACTATGCCCAGACGTACAGTACCATCGCTGAGTTCGCCCTTGAGCACCACGAAAGCTTCATCCTGCAGCTTCTCAGCAACTTGCATTCCACTTGAGAAGCAGGACACATGCATCAAGTTAATGAGTCGCTCTTTGCACGCCTCTGGCAGCTGATTCAACAAATGGCAAGCTTCCAATGCATGCCGCTGGGTATTGCGAGACACCACTTTCTCGAGGGTGTCTCCGAGCACCTGCACCAGAGCTTCGCGACTGATTACAATTGCATGCACAGGTTCCTCCGCGGTGACCGTGGCCGTGCGAACACCGTCCTGAAGCAGTGCCTGCTCGCCGAAGTAGTCCCCAGGCTGGAGCCGTCTCACAGTCTGGCCATTGACAGAACACACAGCAGAGCCAGACTTGATTACGAAGAGGAGTGCACCCTGCTCCCCCTCGCTGACTATCTTGCGCTTTGGGGCGAAGGTGAGTTGGACCGCAATTCCGAGCAGTCGCTCTTGTTGACGTAGAGTTAGCTGGCTTAGTAGAGGGACGCCAGTGAGAAAGGCTCTGTTCTCTTCATATCGCTGAGAGCTGACTACTTCGACAGCCTGCAAAAAGACTGAGCGCTCGAGTCCCCAGAGGACACAGGAATCCAAGGTGCACACTGTGGCTGAGCGAACTGAGTTGAGGAGCAGCGCCTGCTCCCCAAAGCTGTCCCCTGGCTTGAGTATGTTGAGTCGCCTGCCTTCAGCCCTCACTTCCAGTGCCCCCTGCACCACTACGTAGAAGTGTGTGGCTACCTCGCCCTCGTGAACCACGGCCTGTCCGGCTGGAAACACACACAGCTTCATGTTGTTCAACACTTCTTCTCGAGTCTCCTCAGGTAGATCGCTGAGTGCGCTGTGGCGCTGCAGAGCGTGAGTGATTTTGTCGATTTCATTCTGAGTCTTGGGTCGTTCGCAAACGCTCGCTCTGCGGTAGACAGGTAGCAGACGGCTGTCTATAACCGCTTTTGGACGTTTGGTATATTTTCTGCAGATGCTGGACGATGAGAGATTGGTAGTTTCATCTGTGCGTTGAGTAGCAGGTATCGGGACGAGCGAGTTCACAATGGCCTTCCCGACGTCCTTGCGTCTGCTGCATCCTGCACCCATTTATGAATTGCTATGTTTGTGAAGAAACTGCAGGCTGTAGGCATTCTGGCTGTTTCTCTACAAATAAATGCCCGTTTTCCTAGCATTGTGTGATATCAGAAGCCTGCTGCTCGACCGAAACTCTATCAGATCACTATTCCAAGAAGTCAGAAACCTACATGTAACTCTCTGACCTGGGATTTCAATAGCGAGCTAGTAAGCGTTTTACTATAAAACACAAGTCCTAGGTGTGGAGGCTCGAGGGGATTCGCGGACTTTGGGGACCTTGTGGGCGCCGGATGTGGGCATGTAGCAAAGACCCGCGCATTAGAAGCTTGTGCTGCTTGTCCAGAAGTTCCTCTATACATATGACTATTATACGGCGGGCTTGGGGGATAGCTGATTAGCTCCTTGACTGCGTAGTCGTAGTACACAAACCAAAGGTCGCATGAAGACTTGTATTTCTGCTCGAGTGTTGACTGGCCGAACTGAAGAAACCTCTCGCGGAAGTGAGAGACGAAAGTTGTGAGAGAAAATGTAGACTTTGTACTTCTGTCCGGAGGAAAGGTTGTCCCCTAGAAATACCGTATTTTCCGAAACTCAGAAATTCCTACCTTATTATATAATGAAGATAGGGTG
>Ga0247837_1002447_pt1 | contig 35114 bp, 25 predicted proteins | sample LaCtaG_2_FD_187115 | JGI IMG/M metagenome (GOLD analysis project Ga0247837, IMG submission 187115) | Freshwater microbial communities from meromictic Lake La Cruz, Castile-La Mancha, Spain - LaCruzMarch2015_14.5m | ecosystem: Environmental > Aquatic > Freshwater > Lake | place: Spain: Castile-La...
TCAGCGAGGAAGAAGCAGACTATCCAGAGGGTCAGACTCTCTCGGCTGGATTTAGCCCAGGCTAGAGAAGAAATCATTCGGAAGCTGCGTTCGAAAGTAAAGAAAGTTCCCTTGCCAATGGTAAAGTCTTGCTTTCTGCTGGAAGCCGAAGCCAAAGAGCGAGAAGAGCAAAGCTTCCTGCAGCGCTACTCCCCACAGACTCACACTTTCACTCACCAATTAATTGGCACTTTGCAACTGAGAGCTGTGAAGCCCCGTCCTACTCAGTTGCCTCGGCTTTCTGCCTCTACGCCTGCTCCACTGCTGCTCTGCACTCCTGAGAACCACTACTGGAAGGCGCTCAGCTCCATTCAGCACTTCCTGCAGCTGCAAGTCCCACTCGCTCTAGTACCAAAACTCCACCTCTTGGTGCCTAGTCGCCCCTACAGCAGCGCTCACTCCTTTGACTTCATGCAGGCTTGCAAAGCCGGGGACCTGCCTGAAGTCTCGCTTTTCCTGCAGAAAAGTCGCTGGCTCGCTCTCGAGTTCGACTCAGGCCACCAAACAGCTCTCCACTGGGCAGCCAAACGTTCCCACCTGGAAGTCATTCGTCTGCTCATCTCCACAGGGGCTTACATTGATGCCAGAGACAGCGAGGGGCAGACTTGCCTTCACCTGGCCAGTCGCAAGGGACATGTGGAGACGGTTCGCGTGCTACTGGCTTCGAAGGCCAACCCATGGATAAAGACAGGGGCGGGGCGGACGCCTCTGCAACTGGCTGATTCGCCCTTAGTCAGAAAACTGCTCACAAGAAGTGCGCTTCTATTCGTTTGTCTGAAATATTCGAAGCTGGAAGAGAGGCAGCTAGTTTGGGAGCGAGAAGGACTGAACTACTTTCAAACTGCGCAGTAGAATGGGGTAAATATAATAGGCACAATTGGCATTCCAATTGTGGAGCTGGCAAAGTCACTACTAAGGCAAGTGTTTAGACTACGGTCCACCCAGTTCTGCCAAAATACGCGAAAGTTCCCCCGAGTCCTCTCCTACAGGCTGCATGGTTTCCCGAGTCTCCACCACCAAAGGTCTGTCTAGCTGCACAAGAGGGGCTGAATAGGTCAGAGCAGGCTTGCGCTTGGCTGCCGGTAGAGTCCTCCAGTCCTTGGCGGCATAGAACTGTGTAAAGCTCACAGTGGGTGAGAACGTGCATTCTTCTAAATTCTGTAACTGGCGTTGTTGACGTTGTTGAATGAGTTTGGTTTGCTTGCCCTGTTGCCAGTCTAACAGCCTCGAAACCACGGGTTCTCGAGTCCGGGCAACTGGCAGAATTGCGGGTTTGAAGGTGCACCCAGCGAGACTTTCGGCCTGTATGCGGGCCTGAAGTTGCAGCAGAGCTTGCTGTTCCCGCTGCTTGAGGTTGAGTTGGTACAGAGCTTCCCACCTGGCAGCCCCCGAAGGCGAGGTTTTGGAGTTGGTGGAGGGCTGGAAAGTGCACTCAGGGAGACTGTGCTCTGCGAGGCGACGGGGCGAAAGTAGACGTTCCCTGGAAGTGCCGAGCTTTTTGGCGAGCAGACTGGAGCGCTTGTTAGTCTGAGGCTTGAAGGAGAAAGACTCGGGCTGTTTCTTCACAGCAGGAGGAGTTTTGCGTCGCTGCACCAGACGCTCAGACTGCTTGTTTATGACTGGTCGCCACGGAGGACTATCTCTGTGTTCCTGCATCAACAGCAGCTTATGGTCGCTGTAGATCCTTTGGTACTGCATCAAGCGTTCAGTGACCTCACTGGCTGAGCCCTGGACTCGTCTGGGACTGGTAGCCTGCTGCTTAAGTAGCCGAGCAGCCTCTATCTGCTTACCCAGTCGCAGAAGTCTGTCTTCTATGCGTTCATTGGGGTTTCTGACGTTTTGACTGAGACTTTGCGAGGTGGGGTTGATGTGAGGAGAGGACTGCACTTCCTCAGGCTGCTGCAGTTCGCGTAGTAGTCTTTCTCTCTTCATGACAGAACTACGGGCGCAGGTCTGGAGGCGGTCTTCAATAGAGCCATTCCTGCGAAGCGCGCCAGTGCTTTTGGAGCGCTGGGGCAGCTCTTGGTCTCGCAGCTCCCGACGTCGACGTTGACGAGACGCATCTTTTCTACGTTCCAAATCGGAGGCGGCCTGCAGCAGACGGGCGGTGACTCTGTGTAGGCAGTACAGCGAGGGAGAGCAGGGCTGAGGTGGGGAGGCCACCTTGGGTTTGGACTTCTGCACGAAGCGAGGTTTGTAGGCTGGCTTCAGTTGGCTTGGCGTTTGGAGGACTTCCTTCATCTTGGCTCTGTCCGCATCGATTTCCTGCTTCATCGAAGAGAGCAGTCGCTCCAGGTCCTGTGCAGCTTGGGACATATTAGCAGCTGTTCAAATCCAGATAATTTAAGATGGACAGCGGTCCTTTAGAAGTCGCTTCAGCGCGGCTCGAAGAAATGCTGAGCGGAAACAAGCTAGTGGTGAAGCCGCGCGTGATTTGGGAAGTGCTGGAAGCCCTGCAAAGGCTAAGCGAAGCTGCGCAGGTGACAGTCCTGCACCAGCTGCTGTTGACGTCACAGCAAGTGCTGCACAACCCCAGCGCCCTGGCTCTCGACTCGCAGGCACAGCCTCACACTGTGCTGGACTTCCTCCTCAGCTACTATGTCAGTGCCCCGTCCCCGGCTGCCCAAGCCAAGGCAATGGAACTCATTGCTGCTCTTGTGGAGCATGTGGGTGTGCGGCGCAGCAACACTTACTTCCTGTACAAGCACCTTGCTCAGTCCCGAACAGATGCCTCTCTCCTCCGCGCTTCACTGCAAGCTCTCCGCACCATCCTGCAGCCCACCCGGCAAGCACATCCCTCCAACTACTTCTACTTCTCTGGCCTCGGCTCAGGCATGGAGGTCAGCACGCGTGCTTTCGAGGCCTTCCCCTTCGTCAAAGGGATATCTATGTGTGTGTGGCTGCGACTAGAGGAGTACCAAACCTGTGCAGTGTCGAGACTGTTTGTGTTTCACTCCAAGGAGTACGGAGGCCTGGAGGCTTATTTCGTGCGCAGCAAGCTGTACTACCGAACTCTCCCTGCTGCGGACTATATGCCGCCTGTGGAAGGCTCGAACGGAATTTTACTGCATGAATTTCAGCCTGACACGTGGACCTTCCTGGCGTTTGAACATGAACGCACTCTAGGCGCGAGGCAGTCGCTACGAGTAGTTGTAGACGGGGAAGAGGTGCTGAACACTACCATGGACATGCCCAAGCCCAAAGCCAAGACTCCTGAGTTCACCAAGGCAGGCCTGTGTCTGGACTTCACAGGCCAGGTCGCCTGTGTGATGGTCTTCGAAGGCGCTATCGAAGTGCAGAAAATGAAGGCAATTTACTCTCACTACAACTACGGTCCTGAAGGCCAGGACTCACTACGCTCACTCTTTCGAATCCTTGACAAGACGCTAGTGCCCAAATTGGTGCTGTTTTACCACCCCCTGAGAGCAGCGCGTGGTCTTGCTTACGAAGGCGCAAAGGAAGCGGACGGCAGACTGATCGGGGCTTCTGGAGCGAAGTTAGTGCCTCCCAGTCGTATGTCCTATTTGGGGGGCATCTGTTCCCTACTGCCAATTGTCTCTCGCATTAACGAAGTGCAGGGTCCAGAGCGCTTTGATTTGTTGATGGACTGGGCTCAGCTGCTCTTCATCTGTCTCAAGGATAGGCCTGAAAACCAAATGGAAGCTCTCAGTCTCAAGTTCTTCAAAGTACTGGCAGAGGTCCTGGCAGCTGCCCCTGTACCTGCTATTTCCCCTGAATTCGTCAAACTCATCAGTGACTTAAACTTTGCCTTGATGCCTCACCTACGCGAACAGCTCGCTGTGCACTTCTTGTGGGCGCTCGAGCTGTGGACTCGGACTGACGAAGCAGTGCAGATACGCCTATGGGAGTTGCTGAAGTATCTGTACAACACAGCTCCCAAAGCACTGAGCAAGACTGTGGGAGTGTCCAAGATACTGGACCTGCTGAGTCAGCACTTCGACTTGAAGGACTGTTGTCCGCTGCACGGAGGTGCGGAAGGACGGAACCTAGCGAAGCAAATCGAGCCTTTGCTCAGCATTATGGAGACAGTGATGATGTCCGGTGGAGAAAGCGCTGTGAAGGACATGAAGGCTTTGCCCGCTTTCCTCTTCTCCAAGCCAGCTCCCTGTGTACAGAAACAACTGCTCAGCCTCATCAGATCCCTCATCAGCACCAGACCAGGAGAAATCGTGGGTCCCTCCCCACAAGCACTCGCCAAGGCCTTCCTCGAAGCACGCGGTATGGAACTGTTGCTCTTCCTCCTCAGCAATTCTCCGAGTGACGTGGCTCGCATGAGTCTCGCCTGCGTTGATACGCTGCTCACGCACCACACTCAACTCGTCACTTCCGAGTTCCTGCAAGCTGTCAAGAGTCAGCCCTTCTCTGAAAAGGACTTGCTGGCTTTCATAGGTGCAGTGATGATCCCCAAGCCAGAACCGGAAGTCATCATCGAAATCCCACCACCTGCTCCTAAAGGCATCAAGGCCTTCAACTTCGCACTTTCAGAAGAGGACCTGGAGCAGCCGCCTGAGAAGGAAGAGCTCAGCGCCCCGCCGCAACCTCCTTCCATGATCAACCGTCGCAAGCCAAACATCCGCTTCCAATTCGGCGGGGAAGAGGAAGAAGAAGAACTCAAGTCCGCCCCCAAGCCTCCGTCTCTCAAGTCAAAGAAAATGGAGTTTGCCTTCCCTGAAGACGACCCTGAGCCATCTAAACTCGACCCTCCTAAGCGTGTGGTCAAGAGCTTCAGTTCGCGCAAGGGACTCAGTCTGAGTGCAGCGCTGGAAATAGACACTGAAAAGGTCAACGAGAACTACACCTACGGAGGCGGGGAACAGGCAGTCGTGCGAGACGAAGGAGAGGACGCTTTGTTCAACGAAGTGCGGGAACTGGCTCGAGAGTGTCTGAAGTACATGCATGGAGAGTTAGTGCAGGATGACGAACTGCGCCTCTTCCCACTCCCTCCGGTCTCTATGCGTCCTCAATCTGTGCGTGGCATCAAGCATATTGACTTCCTCAGTACTATGTCCCGTCCCATTGAGTCCATTTCCGAGGAAAGTGTCGACCTATCGCCTCTCGCTAGTCCGAAGGCCGAGGTTCGCAGTCCTGTGGAAGAGCCCATTTACAGGACAATTCTGGAAATGGTGCTGCATCGACAACTAGCGGAGGGCGCACTGCTGGATGATACAGACACAATAGCGAATCCACTGGCTCTAGAGTTGCTGTTTTCCTTGGCAGCTGCCTGCTCCATGGCTCTGCGACACAAAGTGCTTCAGGACCTTTTGATGCTCACGAAGTGGAACAGTGTGAATTCCTCCATCCTCGCAGGTAGTCAAGCCTGGCACTTATTCGTGCTGTCACAACTCTCTCTTGCACATTCTCAGGCGAGCCCCGAACTGGCGTTGGTGTGGGATATGGGCACACGCCTGCAGACATTGGTGCTGAAGCAAGTACTGCTTGTGGATGAGGAAGGGTGGAAGTGCATCTCGAGAATGCTGACCTGGGCAGAAAGTCAGTCTAGTGCCACAGCCCGTCTCACAGTGCGACATCTGTTAGAAAGTCTCATCGACGCACTGAAGAGCAATACAATGGGGTGTCGGGCCAACCTCACCTCGACACTCTGGAAGAACGTAGTGTCTGTGGGCTTTCTCTTGGAAGAACTGCTACTTCGAGGTGCTGATCGCTTCGAAAGTGAAGCCGTGTTTCCACCCCGGGCACTGGCCGCCTCTTTAGCAGACAACGGAGACACCACATTACTCGCTGCCTACTTCGACTTACTGGATCCTCTGTGGCCGCTGTCTCTCTTCGAGTCCAGCGACGACTTCGTCATAGTGCAAGCCCCTGACTTCGAGCAACTCACAACAGCCATTGCCCGACTCAGCAGAGACAGTTTGAAGTTAGACCTGCAGTTGCTTCTATTCGAGCCTTCTGGTGACCTTAAGAACCGCGGAGTGTTCCTCAAGACTGCTGTGTATTTGGCACTGCTCGGACTTGCAGGCAGTCAAGACAGCCAGAGTGGCCACTTCTGGGCTACGCATGTAGAGCGCTTGGCCAAGTTGATACTGCTGGTATCAGAAGCGAGCAAGAAGCAGTGCACTTCTGCGATGCTCAAACATTTGGCTGGCTGTTTCCTGTTCATTACAGGCGCACTGCACCAAATCATGGCGCGGCAGCTCGAAAGCAGCATTCCCAAAGGCTGTCTGGCAAATGTCCTGAGTTGCCTCTTCGCTGTGTATTTGCAGGCGTTTCAGTCTCCAGGGCGTGACAAGCTGAAAACTCCAGGACGTCTGTGCCAGGATCTCGCAGACAGCGTACTAAGCAGCGCCCCTGGGGCTCCACTCCTGTCTGTAGGCGAGCTGGAAAGCATGAAGCGTCGAGAGTTCCAGGACTTAGAGCTTCTGGTGGAGCAGGAAGAGTGGGGCGCTGGGCTGGACCAGCTCTTCCAGAACGTACAGACTCTGTTTCTCTCTGAAGCCAAACTCACGCAAGTCAGCTTGTCTCGTCGCAAGCAAGCTGACGCACTTTCAGCAGAAACGCGAGCTCTGGATATCAAGAAGGACGAAGTGCTGCGCAACTTACAGAACAGGGTGCTGTCCACAGCTGCTGAAAAGTCAGATAAGGAGGACCAGCGCCGCAACTCTGTGCTCGTCTACGAACAAGAAAAGGCCCGCCAGCGCAAAGAGCACTGGAAACGCCTGAGTGCCAAACTCACTCAGTGGAGAGGCGCTTGGCAGACCACTGACAACGTGTCGCTGCAGCCTTATGATGCTATGGATGCGCAGCTGGCGCGTCCTTTCCTCAAAATCAGGTCTGAGAGCGCTCGTCGCATGCTGGGGGAGGAGGAACGCGGATCTCTTGTGGACAACCCCACTGAGTATTTGAACGAAGTGGCTTCTCGTAACAAAATCAGGAAGGCCACAGCCTCCGCCCAGCCCGAAGAAGACGAAAGTTCTCAAGACATTGAAGAGGTCGAGCCTCCGGAAGCTCTCAAAGTAGGCGCTTCACTCCTATCCTATTACGCCAATGAACCTCACCTCTTGCAGCGGGAATGTGGCTGGGTCACTCCTATGTACGTTCGCTACGGCTTGCTGCAGTTAGTGGAGTCCAAGACCGAAAAGAAACTGCGCTTCATCCTGGACGAGCACGGGGACAAGAAGTTCCAGTCTCACATTGCGATGTTCAAGTACTGTCCGCCTCCCAACAAGTCGTTCGTCAAAGAGTGGTCTCTGGACAGTCTGCGGGAGGTGCTGCCGCGCACCTATGTGTTGCGACATACAGCGTTTGAGTGTTTCTTTGTCGATGGTCGCAGCGTGCTGTTCAATTTCAGCTCTGAAGGAGATCGTGAGAAAATCGTGAAGAAGATAGCCCGCATGCGGCGCAGTGCAGTGCCGCTAGTGAGCATCTTCAAGCAGCCCTCCGTGATCAAACTGGTCAAGCAGAAAGACCTGACGGAGCGCTGGCTGTGCTGGAAACTCAGCAACTTCGAGTACATCATGCACCTCAACTTCCTGGCTGGACGGTCCTTCAATGACCTGACGCAGTACCCAGTGTTTCCTTGGGTGGTGGCTGACTACACTGGCACTACTCTGGACTTGCGTAGTCCTAGGACCTACCGTGACCTGGCCAAGCCTATGGGAGCACTGGGGTCGGAGTCTCGCTACAACTTCTTCCGAGAACGCTTCAACTCTATCGACCCAATGCACGGCACTCCCAAGTTTCACTTTGGCTCACACTATAGCAACCCCGGCATCGTCCTTTACTACCTGCTGCGTCTGTTTCCCTTCACAGAGGCGGAAAAGGAACTCCAGGGTGGACGCTTCGACTTGCCAGACCGTCTCTTCATGTCCGTAGCTGAGTCTTTCCGGTCAGCCATCGAAGACATTTCAGATGTGCGTGAGTTGATCCCTGAGTTTTACTTCCTACCAGAGGTGTTGCTAAACAAGGACAGACTAGATTTAGGCACAACGCAGGGCGGAGTGAGGGTGGATAATGTGCAACTCCCTTCCTGGGCAGCCAATGCCTACGATTTCGTCCGCATTCACCGAGAAATCCTCGAATCTGACCAAGTGTCGTACAGTCTGCATCAATGGATTGACCTCATCTTCGGCTACAAGCAGCGAGGCTCTGAGGCAGAAAAGGCACTGAACACCTTCTACTACATGACATACGAGGAAAGCGTGGACTTGGACAATATCGAAGATGAGAAGCTGCGCGTGAGCACGGAAGCACAAATCGTGAACTTCGGAAAGACCCCCGCACAGCTGTTTGACAAGCCCCACCCCCAGCGACAAAGCCGTATCAAGCTGCAGCCTGGCCCCTCTATCGTCAGTCCCGGCGCTCAACTCAAGATCTACTACCCTGCCACTCGCAAGCAGCCGCAGAAGACTCCCAACCTCTTCAACTACCACGAACTACCGCCTAGAGCTCTTGTAAAGGCCCGCTTCTGCAATGACAACAGAATTGTGGCTCTGAGAAACAACGGCACTTTGGTCATATACCGCTGGTGGTCCACACCTGTGATGGGCGACTTCAAGACGCCTTTTACCTGCGCAATAGAGAAGGAAAAGAAGCTGGGCAGGGACTATCGTAGTGCAGGAATCGAGACGAAGGACAGATCAGTCCCTGGACTGAATGCTCCAGTGCTGCTCCTTGCAGAGGGCAACATCGTGATGCAGGGCGGCTACTGGGACGGCAGAATCAGCGTGCAGAAAAGCAGTGAACACGAACAGCCCACTCCTTCCTGCAACCACTACAACACTGTCTCCTGTGTGGATATCGACCAGGAGGAACACACTGCGGTCACAGGGTCGAAGGATGGAGACTGTATTGTGTGGCAGGTGGAGGCGGAGTACTGGAAAGCGCGCTGGCACTTCATTGAGCACGAAGGACCGGTGTCTGCAGTCTGTATCTCCTCCGCTTTGAACGCGTTCGCCAGCTGCTCTGAAGATGGTTCCTGCAATGTGTATTCGCTCCGGAAGGGACGACTGCTCGCTGTGCTCAGACACCCTGAAGGCGCCCCTTGGCACAACGTGGTTTTTTCCACTGCCGCGCCCGCCAAAGTGATTCTCTTCAGCGCAAAAACGAACGTGCTGTATGCGTTTTCAGTGAATGGCGAGCTGATTCACAAAGCACACGAGCGAGCATCTTTCGTCATTTCCCCACTAGTGGTGCGAGACTTGAACCAAACCGAGTACCTGGTCTACGGCACAGAAATAGGCGAAGTGGTGATCAGAGCGGTGGGGACTTTCGCTGTGGTGAAGCGTGTGACTGTAGTGAACGGCATTCCCATCCTTACACTGCTCACTACGCAGGACTTGCGCTTCCTGCTGGCGGGCTGTGCAGATGGAGAACTCACTGTGCTGACAGACCCTACAGCCACACTGTCCCTCTTCGAAAGTCAGTGGCAGTCCAGTGGAGAGCGCCAAGTAGGCAGTAGTTAAGATGTCTCTGAGACGCTTTCTGCACTCGTACTACTTGGCTAACTGTGCACTGCTGCTGCTCTATCCTCTCATGCGCCTCACCTTCCTGCGTCCCACTCACACACAAGCCCCGAGTCCCCTGCCCTTCCAGCTCAACACAGGCAGCGAAGCGCAAATCCTGGGAACCATCTCAGTCATCCTTCTCTTCAAACTGATCAAAGCTGCGACTCTGGAGGAGTTCCTGGGCCAGGCTTTCTTCCTCCTCAGACTCAGTTTCAGTCTCCTGCTTTACCTCTTCAGTGGAGTGGCTCTGGGCTGGTTTGTCGTAGCGCAGTTGTTGGTGTGGATGCTGGCAAGGCGCCCGCTCTATGCAGGGCCTAACACATTCAAGAATGTACTGACGATGGCAGACTTTGAGCAAGTGGTGTTGGAAGGCAGGGGTGCCTTCGTGGTGGTGTTCTATGCACCCTGGCATGACTCTTGCTACGCCACAATGCCCATCTGGGCGGAAATGAGTGTGAAGTACAGCACTCCTCTCCTGCAGTTCCTGCTCGTCAACGTGGAAACTGCGCCTCTCATAGCCAAGAAATGCGTAGTGGACACCACTGGCATGACTCGCCAGCTGCCAAGTCTCCTCCTCTATGAAGACGGCATCGAGGTGGCTCGTTTCCCCCCAGTCAACGCTCAAGGCTCCAGACCCCAGGTGGTGAAGTACCGCTTCAAGGAAATCGCTGACTATCTGGGCTTGGAGCGCCGGTGGCTGGCTACCAAAACTAACAGTTAGTGATACACTCGCTTGCCCTGCACCCAGGTCCCGCGCACTGAGTCTCCATCAGAAGTTGTAAATACGCCCTCGCCGTGCTGTACGTCACGTAGCCACGCCCCTGCGTACTTCCGACCATCCCCCCATTCAAACACACCGAAGCCTGACTTAAAGCCATTGACTAAACCGCCTGTATACCTGCGTCCATCACTCCACTGCATAGTACCATTGCCTGTCTCTCGCCCACCTTCCCACCTCCCCTCATAGGTCCTGCCATCTGCGTACTTGCATATGCCCTGTCCCTGTCTGCAGTTCTCTTCAAAGTCACCAACGTACACTTCGCCCGTTAACATCGTCTCTTGCCCTGAGCCGTGCTTCTGTCCCGCAAGGAACTCCCCCACATACACAGTTCCGTCCGCCTCCACACTCCTGCCCTTGCCATGCGGCAGTCCAGCCTTCGCAGCGCCTTGATACACCACTCCGTCCTTCGCCTCGTTGAGGTAGTCGTCTAGGTTGGGAAAGCTGGGAGTGTCCAGCACTGGGTCCGGCTCTCGCTCTGCTTCTGTGGGTTCCTCCGCTTGCTCCAGTACGAAGTCGCCCTTCTGCAGACTCGGCTGGGTACTGAGACAACTACAGGTGAGGCCCATATAAATGTGGCCGCTGTTCAGACCTCTGCTAGCAGTGACTTCGATGTTGCTGATGGGACTAACAGTGCCGCTGGGCTTCCTGGAGAAGTCCCCACTGAATTTGCAGCTGTTGGGAGTGACCTACCACTTCGAACACGAAGGCAATCCTGCCTATGTGTGGACGTGCTACGACCAGTTCGAAAGCGTGCTATGTGCCCCACCAACAACTCTAGGAGACACGTGCAGTGAAGCGTATTCACTCAAAATCGCAGGACTTATCTTTTTGGCACTTACCGGCCTGGTTTTCCTCCTGCAAGTTGTAGATCTGCTGCAGACTCTACTAATTCGCAGTAGAATCTTTTCGGCTACGACGAAAGTGGACGTGTACGGACTGAGTCCAGTGATTTACGCACTAGCGATAGTTATCTACAGCTTCATCACAGGAGTGTACAAGGGCACCTACGCAATTGACTGGGGCTTCTTTATGGCTTTTGCCTGTGAAGGCGTCCTTGTCGTTTTCGCAGTGGTAGCGATGATTCTGGAGCGCGCGGAAAGTCCGAATGAAGGGCAAGAGCCGCTGCTGCCTGTCAAGAACTCTGAGGCTCAAGAACTTCAGTCGTAAAATGGCAGGTAGTATATCCGGCTTCCGAAGCCAGCGCAAACCCGCTTCTTTCGATACGGTTTCCCTGCGGTAAGTAGCAATTTCGAGGAAGGGGAGGTGAAAGTCTAGTTTGTAAGAAGTCGTTACAATTAACATTAGGCCAAAGAGTCCTTAGTTTCGTCGCAGCGGGCCTGCGAAGTCCCCGACACTGACTTCCTCTTCTTGTACAGAAAGCTGTCATTGATGGAGAGCACAGGCACCGCCTGAAGCTTCAACTTGTCCGCCTGGCGCAGTTCTCTCCGCCGCAGGTCTTCGTCCATCCACGGCAACTTCACAACAGCCCCCTGCAGCACTGAACCTGATTTTTGACAGACGAGCGTGCATCCACCCATTTTTGTTAGACAGTCGAGATGTTTGGTTTGTTGTCTCTTTGTGGACAACGCTGTAAGAGAGGTAGGAACACTGGCATATAGGGAACTGATTCGGATGCTTAAACGTCTAAAGTACCTGAGAGGGCTCAACTGGAAAGCAGGCCTTGGCAAGGAGTGTTCAGTGCCGAAACCAATCCTTTTCCTGTCTACTGCCTAGCTTCCCTGTTGGAGCTGCACACAGGGTCTACGCTAATTGAGTTTAGTGCTTACAAAGGGTCAGCCGCTAGTGAGTCCTTGATTAGCGCGTAAAGTCGAATATTGTTGTCTTGCACTTCGTCCAGGTCAATGTACTTCGACCTCGCAACGAAGCTTCTATCCATCCGCAGGAACTCCTTAATCTCTCTCAGCGCCTCGTCTCCGGACTTGTTTCTGCAGTGGGAAAGCGCCCTGAGTCTCAAAGGCCGGTTCTGCACTCTTTCCTGGCGCTTAGCAGTCGTGTAGCACTTGAGGTTGAGGAAAAACCAGCGACTCTGTCCTTGCATTAGGTCGAATTCCGCCACTCGCAAGGTTTCTTGGGCAGTGTCCACAGTGTCGCGAAGGAAGTCCAGCAGCAGGGCGGCTTGGTCCTCCACTTCCTGTCGATGGGATTCTAGGCTAATACACTCTTCGTCTTGCGCGCTGAAGGCAGCAGAGTACACACTGAAGTGGCCTTCCTCTGGTAGCCTGTGCTTCCGATGCGGCTCTAACAGCGCCACTCCTCGCTTCCTTTTCAAGGGAGTTTCCCCTCCCAGTGGGACAGTGAACAAGACCGGAGTATTGTACGGATACAGTCTATTTTTGTATATCAGTCTCACATTGACATGCTCTCCATAGTTCCACTTCACTCTGAACTTCTGTGCTCTCTGCTCCTTGGCCTGCACGAACCTCTGCACGAGGTACCAATCCGCCCCCTCTATGAGTCGCAGCACCTCTGCTTGGTCCTTGCAAAACACCACTCCGCCTTGCCACTGCACTACGAACTTTGGCACGAGGAAGGGACTGGGCCGCACAAAGGCGCCCATCATGTGAGCTGCGAAGGAACTGCGGAAGAAGGAGTCCTCAGCTCGGCATTCCACACAGATGATACTGCCTTTGGAGTCCACTGCCAGGTAAATGGCCTGACGAGAGCTGGGCGCCTTCAGCAGAGTGTCTGGTATGTCCAGAGGAAAGCGGGAGTGGGAGTTTGAGAAAAGGAGTTTGTAGGCTTCTAGCTTGGTAAGTGTGCTTTGCTGGAGTTCGCTGGGCTGGAACTCCAGTGGACAGAGGTTGTGCGGCAGAAAGAGAGTTGGAGTGGTGCGGGTCAGTACTAGTTTTGGTCTTGCCATATATACTTGAGTATGTGGAACCTTATGTCCTGCAACGTACCATATGAGCGGTTTCTCAGGCAACAGGCAGAAGCCAGACACCAGCGCAACCTGCAGACCATGAGAGGACTGGTGGACTCGCAAGTGCCCAAAACTGCCAACGCCAAGACCTTTCGCCAGGGCAAGCGTCTACGCCTGCAGGCAGACCGAGAGGAAGGCATCAAGAGGGAAAACAACGTGTTGCTCAGGAAAATGCTCACAATTGACCTCAAGCCTTCAGCTCTCCACCCCTACCGTCTCTTCGCCAAGTCCTCCTCAGTTGGTACGCTCAATCGAGGGGCGCGCCTACGAAGCATCTCCGAAATCAACGCCGCCAACAAGGTACTGCATACTCAGAACATATATGAACGACTGAAAGGCACTGCATCCGTATACAGCATCCGCAAGTGGGAGCGAGATAACGTGCGGCACGAGTACTTGACTCAGAACCTCAGCAGGAACTCAGGCCACTTGGAACTCAGTCCGCTCTTTTCTCGCCCGCAAACTGTGGGAGAGCGCCGCTACCTGTCCACCAGAGGCAGTTCCAGACCCAAGACGGAAGGCCGACTCAAGGGCTCGGGACCTCTGTAGCTAGGCTATCAGCCGTTTAGGGAGTATTGAGACTTGGCGCTGTGGCGTGACTTCCGACTCAGGAGTGGGCGGTACAGTGGCTGCAACTTGGGCACTGAGGACACTTCTGATAGGGCTGCAGGACTGCGGGGAGTGGAGCGAGGGTGCAGCATTTCCTGGATGAAGTCGTCCAGCGGCTTCGTCCTGCCCGCCTCTCGCTCCCTTTCCACCTTTCCCAGCCGTCTCATCAACTTCTCATTCTTCACATCGATGGCTGCGACGTTCACTGAGTCGTCCGCTCTCTCCAGTGAGGACTCTTTGGCTCGCAGGGCTAGCCTGGGTGGGAACAAGTCGTGCAGTTGAAGTTGGTGCTTCATCAGTTCATGTCGCTCATCAGGGCGAATTGCACGGATATCGAAGGCGTTTGCACCATGAGCGACTGGAAGGTACTTGGAGTCTGAGGGCAAAGTGCGGCCTGCCTCAGGAGCCTGTGCTCGAGTTATTGCACTCTGAATGCTGTCTGAAAACTTGGAATCATACGCGAGAGGCATGGGGTTCCTCACAATTGCATTGAACAGTTCCCTCTGTCTAATGTCCTCATCCGCAGCTCTGGCTCGCATTTCATCCTTCAGTCGCTCCAACTCTCTGTAAGCCGCATAGCGTTCCTCATTGGCGTGCAAGGCTTCGTCCTACACAGTCCTCACCTTCAGGGCCACTACAGACTCTCGCAGGTCGGTCTGCTGTTGACTAAGTTCGCTGCGAATTTTCCACACTTCGTTTTCCACGCGAGTAGCGATTTCCTTGCCGAAGTCAATTGTGACGTCCCGGGAAATTTGCCTGGGAGGCTCAGAGAGGTCAGGAGGACCGCGGGGTGGGGACTTGGGCGGCTCTCCAGGCGCCATATCCACCGGAGTCCTTTGTCTCGGGTTCTTCCTGCCCAGTGTGGCTACCACCACATTCTGTTCATTGGCTCGCTGGATGTCCTCATATAGCTTTCGCTTCTTGTCTGCTTCGTTTAGGAACTCCTCTTGCAACTTCTGTCTTTCTCGTTCCAACCTGGTTTCTTCCATGCGCTCTTCCAGCAGCTTTTGCCTCCTTTCCTCTTCCAGGCGTCTGCGTCTGTCTTCCATCTGCTCTAGCAGTGCTGAGCCCAGTTCCTTCTTAGCTCTGGACTGCATCTGGTTTTCGTAGTCAGCCTGCATGGTGGTTTGCGGGCCTGGAGGCAGAGGAGCTGCTCCAGCCCGGGCTGAGCCATAAGGCTGTGGAAGGAAGTTTTGCGGCTGCGAAGCTCTAAAAGTTTCACTAGTAGGGGCGAATATATTGCCTCTGGAATGGTGGTAGGGCTGTGGAGGAGGCAATTCGCCTCTATATCCAGGGGCTGGAGCCGGGTACATGGTTCTGGGGTCGGTCATTGCAGGCTCGTAGGGGGTGCGAGTGGACATAGCGCTCTGATGCGGATTCATCAAATTGGGCACACTTTGAGACACCTGCATGCCTCTCTCATACCCGCCCTCCGCCCCAGCCGTCAACCCTTCATAAAACCTGCTGGGGTCCATAAACCGAGGGTCGTTTTCGTTGTATCTGGGAGGGCGCACTGCCACAATGCGGCCGAACTGGTCCCTGTGCGGTGCTCCAGCCCCCGGAGACCCGAAGTTGAAGAATTGCTCTTTCGGCGGAGACTTCTCTTCTTCTCGTCGACGCCGCTTGAGGTCAGCCTGGGCCTTAATCTGGGCTTCCAGTTCCAACTTGTACAGAAGCTTAGGGTCGGGGGAGTGCTGAGGAGAGCCTTCCATAGAGGCGTAACGCTGGGCCATTAGGAATATAGGCACGACATAGTGGCTGTGTTCCTGGAAAGGGAACTGTTGATGTTGGACCCTTATCTATCATTTGAAAGCATATAGCTCCACCAGTCTCTTCTTAGCCAGTAGGCTGCCAATATATCTCGAAAATCGAGGTAAAAGCGTATACATTTTCAACGTTTCAAAGATCTTTATCCCACTTGAAGAGCACGAGAGTGAGTTTCCTCTAATCAGAGCTGCTCAGAATCAAAACTCGCTACTATGGAGCCAGGTGGAAAGTGATGACCTCATCCTTAGCCAATTGACGTAATAATGGCTGAAAAAGGTCCCCGCTTCCAGCCCCGCCACTCCTACTTCGACTCCCTGGACCCCCACTCCTGGATCAACAACAACGAAATGCGAGGCTTCTACGTCATGTTCAACATCGTTTCCATCTGCTACATCCTCGGCACCTGCGCCCTGCACCTGGACAAGGAAGGCTTCCTACTCGAAGGGTCTTTCTTCGCAGGGATGATGAAGGACTTCAAGGTGGTGTTGGTGCTGTGGCCAGGCTTCTTTGCGTGGAGTTGGAATGCGTACTTTCTGCAACTTCTGGTACTGAAGGGACTTCCCAAGGTACTAACCGGGGTGATCCAGCACTCCACCCAGTCACTGATGTTCGTAACAGCTTGGTACCTCGTGTATTCGCGAGAGTGGGAGTTCTGCCAGACAGTCTTTGTGACGTTCCTAGCGCTCGTGCACTTCATGAAGATGCACTCCTTTACCTTAGTGAACAGAGACCTGCGCAGGGCCTGGCTGAAAGACCCCAAAAGCAACTCCGGCTACCCTGGCAACCTCACTCCCCGCAACTTCCTCACCTACATGGTCTGCCCAGTGCTTGTGTACCAGGTCTCCTACCCGCGCACTCCGAAGTTCAGACCTGGTTACTTCCTCGCCAAAACCGGGGAATTGCTGCTCAAACTGGTTCTACTGTACATCATCACAGAGGACCATATCATACCTGTGCTCAAAGAAGCCCACAAACTGAAGTTCTTGGAGTGCTTTAGTCGCCTGCTGCTCCCTTGCATTCTCTTCTACTTGGTCTTCTTCGAGACCCTGTTTGAACACATTTTGAATCTCTTCGCAGAACTGGGTCAGTTCGCGGATCGAGAGTTCTACACGGACTGGTGGAACTGCGCAGGGTGGACTGAGTTCAACCGGAAGTGGAACCGGCCTGTGCACCTCTTCATGTCAGCGCACGTGTACCGCGAGTGCATTGACAACTTCGGCTGGTCCCCCACTCTCGCGAAGTTCACCACTTTCCTGTTTTCGTCCCTATGTCATGAGATGGTGGCAGCGATGATATTGCGGGTGATCAAGCCGTACCTGATGGCCTTCATGCTGCTGCAGCTGCCACTGATGTTCCTGTTCGGTCCCTTCACAGAGTCGAAAGCCGGGATGTACTTGTTCTGGCTGGGCATATGCGCAGGGCCGCCTCTGATCATCACCCTCTACCTCCAGGCCTAGCTCTAGCCTAGGTAACCGCTCCACCCACAGTTGCACCTCTCTTCCATGCTTGCCGGTTACTACTATTTAAACTCGTCTAATGTCTGCGACGCTGGCCAGCATTTCCAAGTGTCTATTGGACCTGTACGCTGTGGGCTTCACCCTCCTCGCACTGGTACCTTCTAGCTAGACCGGCCTGTCCCTCATGGAAGTGGGGTACAGTCGCAAGCTGCACTACGCCGCTGTACTGATGAAGAACCTCTACCAGCTGGCTTTGGGCATACTTGTGTGGTGGCTGCTGGGGGCTGGCTTCGGGCTGGGCGAAACCTCTGATAACGGCTTCATCGGGAAGTGGTACTTCGCAGGAGATGAGTGGGAAGGGACCATTCGATATCTCGACGCAGCGAAATTCGGCTTTTTCGGTATGATTGTGGTGTTCAGCATCAACATCCCTTGCGTGGAAAAGGTGCAGCTGACCGTGCAAATGCTCTACACTGGCTTCATCATGGCCTTCGCCTACCCTGTCATTGTGGCTTGGGGGTGGGGGGAAGGCTGGCTGTATGACCGTGAGAAGAACTTCAGGGACCCAGGCGGCTGCGGCACTATTCACCTGCTAGCTGGCGCCTGGGGACTAATGGCCGTTTTCATAGGGGGAAAGCGACACAACTATGAGCCCAGTCAGTTCAAGACCTCCAGCCCAACCATCATTTCCCTCGGCCTCTTCCTCTTCGCCATCGGCCAGTTCATGGTGACCATGTCCCAAGCCGGAGACCTGGGCAGCGCAATGAAAGCCCTGTGGAACAGCTGGCTCGCAGGCGGGTCCTGCTGCCTCACTGTCACTATCCTCGGCACTCTACGCATAAAGGACCTCGACTGGACCATTAACACTGCGTTGGAAGGTTTCATAGCGGGTGTGATAGCGGTGGCTTCCTGCGCTACGAATACAGAGGGCTGGGACGCTTTCTGTATTGGGTGGTTTGTGGGGATTTTCGTGGCGGCGGCCATACGTCTGGAGCGGTGGTTCAAAGTGGATGATGTGGCACACACTATAGCCTGGCAGTTTGTCGGACCCTTCATAGGCGTTATCCTGTGCGGCTTTTTCGACCAGACTGAAGGCGTGTTTCATCACGGCAATGGGAAGCAGTTGGGGATACAGGTGTTGGGTGCAGTGGTTATTTCGGCATGGGGTTTCTTCTTCTCAGCAATTATGTTCGGAGTGCTGAGAGTGCTAAATCTGCTGCGCATTCCGGATGAAGTGCAGGACAACGGACTGATGTCGGCCATAGTGAGCTGGACCGGCTTCAAGTCTGCACCGAAGGTTATTTCTTAACGATTAGCCTAGATTTGCGGGACAATATTGCTATTTGCCTAAAGACCTATTCATTAGCTTCAATTTTACGCAGAAGTGCCATCACTCCCAGCGGATCCCAGTGGTCATTCACAGCATACCCCACTCCAAAAAGCACCCAAAACGCCCCCAGCCAGGTCAAGTACCGCTCCGGCACTCTCGGTGTAAGGAAGGCGTTTTCCTCCACTGCTTAGATCTCACAGAACTCTTTGAGCATCTTGGTGTGCGGGTGTGCGTAGTTGTGCACGGAGGTGAAGGGCTGCGGGATGCCTTGCAGGGACATGCGGTGCAGGGCAATGCGGTTGTAGGCGGCCTCGAGCTGAGAGTGGCGCAGGTGGGCGGAGGGAGCGGAGGTAAAGGCAGGGTGGCACTTCGCTATTTCACTGCGGAACTTGTCGATGAGCACTCGGTTGTCGTCCTCGAACTGGGCGCCCAGGAGTTCATAGTCCTGCTTCGTTGGCACAGGCGGCGTGGACTTGGGGTACTCAATGGGGACCTTCACATGCGATATGGTCGTCAGAGTGTCCCCAAATGCTCTTCTAATCATCCCTTTTACCATCACAGCAACCAATATTTCCACTTAGGAGCATGTCAAAAGTGCTAAGTAGAGTTCAACATACAGCCTAGTTAATGATGCAATTAGCTGCGTTCAAATGGAGGAGGCGGGAGAACTCCTGATAAAGTCTTCTTTGGGGAGTTATCCAGCTTTAGGCCTCTCGCAGCTTCCAAAAGCGCTGCTTCCAACTTCTCATCCAGCAGCTCCTCGCCCCACTTCCCTCGCATTATCTTGTCCTCCGGCTCCTCCACATCTTTATACTCCGCCACTCTCGCAATACCCTCCAAGAACTCCACAAAGGACATCTGGTACTGTCGCTTGGAGCGGGCCAAGTCCTTGTGAGTCATGAGGGAGAGTTGGTAGCACAGGGAGTACAGACGAGAGGTGAAGGCAGGGGCAGTGAGGCCAAGGACTTTGCAGCACTGTATGAACTCCTCCACACTCATCCAGGGCTTTTCCCCGCCCTGTGCGTATTTCCCACTGTACCGAGCGTAGCACACATGTAAGGTGTCTAAGTGTGTGGTGTACACTAGGTCTATTTCTTCGTTCAGGTATCTCTCCTTCCTCCACTTGTTGCTGTTGAATTTGAGGACTGGCTTCACATGCTCAGCAGTAAATCTAGACAATGCAGTGGACTCAGTGGGACACAGGCCTGTCTTTAGGTACTTGTCAATGGCAGTTCTGACCATTATTTCGATGAATTCAGTCCGATTGATAGCCGCCATGTGCTGTGCAGTGGTGTCTGTGAGCGAGGCTCGGATATTGGTGTCCAGGTCCGACAAGCGGAACTGCTTGTTGTCTATTAAATTCATGCGATTTGCCAGGTCTGTAAGGGCACTTAAAGTCATTTTGCTAACGGAAAACTTCTCAAAGCTGCAATAGAAGCGGAAAGCTTCCTTTAGTTGGTCATAAATATGCAGTAAAACTGTCTTTACTGCCATTTGCTCGAATTCCGACTTCACAAGATTGCCTAAGCGGCTGTGCGCCCAGTCAAAGTCTAAACATTCCTTCAGCAACTTCTCATTATCGAACTTATAAGTGCGAAATACGCTCTTTTCAAGCGTCCACTCCGGGTAAATGACAGGTCCTTCTGCAGGATCTGCTTCATACACCCAAGGCCCGGGTCTAGGCAGGACAGGGAAGGTTTCCTCCAGTGAGCAAGTAGAGTCGAAGGCTTGGCACTGGTTGAGTAGGACTAGGGAGTAGTGCTTGATGACGGAGTTAAAGAAGGATATTTCGATGGATTCGGGTTCGGGCACGTGGAATAAAGGGTAGGCGAAGGAGACCTGGGCGTAGCCTCGGTAGGTGAAGAAGAACTTGACTCCGGAAGCGGGCACAGCCCTGCACACTCGGTAGGAACCGTCCTCATCCTTAATCATCAGTTCTGGCTTAAACCCGTCTTTGTCCATATGCAGGAACACTGGTTCTCTGCTCTCCTTGTGTTCCTGTGCAATGTGCTTGAGTCTCCGATTCCACACGACTTGCTGGAAGTTCCACTCGAAGGTGACAGCCGTCCACTTCTCACACAGCCAGCAGTTACTGTGCTGTGGGTGAGACTTGCAGGACCGCGGAGACAACATGCGTTGCAGAGTGTGGGCTTCCATGTCTTTCCCTTGGGAAGCGGTAGGCAGCAGGAAGCCTTGAGAGTCCACATCGCAGTTATTTCCCACCATGTGAATTCCCAATATCGTGTGATTTGCCTTGATGCCCTCTGCCACCTTCTCACACTCTGGGAATGTGAAGTAGTTGTAGGACAAATCCAAGTGCTTTAAAGTGTCGTTTTCCCCGAAGACTTGGCAAATTACGACGCCTAATTCCAAACTCGGATCATTGCCTAATGAATTCCAAGAGATGTCGAGCTCTTGTAGGCTGCGGTTGTCTCTCAGACCCTTAAATAGTTGGACTGCTACTGGTCCCCTAATTGTATTCCAATGCAAATCCAGACGTTTGAGGGTCGAATTAGTCGTCAACAAGGCAAAAAACTCACTTCCGTTGCCTGCCGTAATACCATTCCTAGCCAAGTTGAGCTCAAGTAGGGACTTGTTGGCAGTCACAGCCTCTAGTATGATATTCAGTGTTTGTCTTTTCCGCACCGCCTTTTCCAGACTCAATTTCTCGATACTGAGGCTTTCCCTGAGCAGTTGGGACAGTGCCTCCACCCCTTTCACTCCAATATCATTCTCCGACAAATTGACTTCTTTGACCCTACCCAGCCTCAAAGTCTCGATAATCCTGAGAGAGCCGCTTTCTCTCAGGCGGTTATTCTTGAAGTTGAGAGTTTCCAGGTAGGGGTTATTGGAGATAGCGACGGACACAGCGGCCGCGTAGTCGTCTCCCAGCCCGCACTCTTGGAAGTTGATGTGTGTTTGGGAGCTTTTGCGGGTGAAGATTGTGAGTTCAGGCTTGAGTCGCTGTCGCTGGATCTCGGTGAAGTACTGCAGTTCCGGGACGGTTTTATTCTTAATTGTGGACTTGCGGGTGAGTCGATTCAGGTCTCTATAAGTGGATATAAGTCCCAACTTGACCTGGTGCTTGTCCAAGTCAGCCTGTGTCATCTGTGTCCGCAGTGTAAGTCTCCTAGACTTGCCCTGCCACAGAGATTCCTGCCCAGGTCTAGGCGTATTTAGCTCAGTTGAAGGGATGTAATCGCACGAGTAGGGACGGGAGTGGGCTCGTGGGATCAGTGGCAAAGCGCGAGAACTGGTGAAAGGCCGAGAAGGAGTGGACATATTGAGACTCTTATAGACAACACAGCCACATAACTGCCTTCCAATTGTAGGAAAAGCGGCTTGAGTGCGAATTAAGGGCGCAAGAATGGCAGTATCAGTCCTTCTAAGTCTGTGGCTTCCGGCCTACTGCTTGCAGTCAAAGCCTTCGCTGTGCCCTGCAATCAGTCTGGGTGCGCTATCATTTCAATTAGAATGTGTGATTGCTTTAACTAGGAGGCGGGAAACTGCCAGACTTGCGTGCTTTGGCGGTCTCCAACAACATTGATTCCAGCTTCAGGTCCAGCGACTCCTCTCCCCACTTCCCTTGCACCATTGCTTCCTCGGGCTCCTCCAAGTCCTTAAAATCAGCCACTCTCGCAATACCCTCCAGGAACTCCACAAAGGACATCTGGTACTCTCGCTTGGAGCGGGCCAAGTCCTTGTGAGTCATGAGGGAGAGTTGGTAGCACAGGGAGTACAGATGAGAGGTGAAGGCAGGGGCAGTAAGGCCGAGGACTTTGCAGCACTGTATGAACTCCTCCAAACTCATCCAGGGCTTTTCGCCGCCCTGTGCGTATTTCCCACTGTACCGGGCGTAGCACACATGTAAGGTGTCTAAGTGTGTGGTGTACACTTGGTCCGTTTTCTCGTTCAGGTACCTTTCCTTCCTCCACTGGTCACTGTTGAATTTCCCCAAAACTGGCTTTACGTGCACAGCCGCGAACCGAGATAGCGCAGTGGACTCACTGGGGCAAATGCCTGTTTTCAGGTACTTGTGCATAGCAGTTCTGACTATTATTTCCATAAACTCCGTCCTGTTGATCGCCGCTATATGTTGAGATCCGTCCATGAGGGAACCTCGCACGTTGAGGTCTAAATCAGATATGCGGAAACGCTGACTATCGATTAAACTCATGCGATATGTCAGGTCTGTAAGCGCACCTAAAGTCATTTTGCTAGTTGCGAACTTCTCGTAGTTGCAAAAGAAGCGAAAAGCCTCCTTTAGGTCCGAGTAAATCTGCAGTAAAACTGTCTTTACTGCCATTTGCTCGAATTCCGACTTCACAAGATTGTTTAAGTGACTGTGCGCCCAGTCAAAGTCTAAACATTCCTTCAGCAACTTCTCATTATCGAACTTATAAGTGCGAAATACACTCTTTTCAAGCGTCCACTCCGGGTAAATGACAGGTCCTTCTGCAGGATCTGCTTCATACACCCAAGGCCCGGGTCTAGGCAGGACAGGGAAGGTTTCCTCCAGTGAGCAAGTAGAGTCGAAGTCTTGGCACTGGTTGAGTAGGACTAGGGAGTAGAGCTTGATGACGGAGTTAAAGAAGGATATTTCGATGGATTCGGGTTCGGGCACGTGGAATAGAGGGTAAGCGAAGGAGACCTGGGCGTAGCCTCGGTAGGTGAAGAAGAACTTGACTCCGGAAGCGGGCACAGCCCTGCACACTCGGTAGGAACCGTCCGCATCCTTACTCATCAGCTCCGGCTTATACCCGTCTATGTCCATATGCAGGAACACTGGCTCTGTACTCTCCTTGTGCTCCTGCGCAATGTGCTTGAGTCTCCGATTCCACACGACTTGCTGGAAGTTCCACTCGAAGGTGACAGCCGCCCACTTCTCACACAGCCAGCAGTTACTACGCTGAGTGTGGGTCTTGCAGGACCGAGGGGACAACATGCGCTGGAACATGTGTGCTTCCGTGACTGCAGTCTTTATCCTTGTAGGCAGCAGGAAGCCTTGAGAGTCCACATCGCAGTTGTTCCCCTCCATATGAATCCCCAAGATCGAGTGATTCACCTTGATTCCCTCCGCCAGGTGCTCACACTCTGGGAAATCGAAGAAGTTATTGGACAAGTCCAGGTGCTTCAAAGTGTCGTTTTCCCCGAAGACCTGACAGAGTGTTTTGCACACTTCAAGGCCGGACTCATTGCCTAATGAGTTCCAAGAGATATCGAGCTCTTCTAAACTGTGATTGTCTCTCAGTCCTGCGAAGATCTGAACTGCGGCCTGTCCTCCGATTGTATTCCAGTGCAAATCTAAACGTTTGAGGGTCGAGTTTATCGTCAATAGCGTATTGAAGTTGTTTCCGCTACTTTTCCCAATTTCATTCCTCGCCAAGTTGAGGTCAATTAAAGACTTATTGACTGCCACGGCTTCTAGTATGACATTGAGTGTTTGTCTCTGCTGTACTGCCTTTTCCAGACTCAATTTCTCGAGAAAGTGGCTAACCCGAAGCAGTTCTGACAGTGCCTCCACCCCTTTCACTCCTATCTCATTCTCCGACAAATTGACTTCTTTGACCCGTCCCAACCTCAAAGTCTCGATAATTCGCAAGCAGCCACTTTCTTTAAGACGATTATTCTTGAAATTGAGAATTTCCAGAAAAGGGTTATTGGAGATAGCGACGGACACAGCGGCGGCGTATTGGTCGCCTATGCTGTAGTCTTGGAAGTCGACTTGAGTCTGGGACCGTTTCTGCGTGAAGACTGAGAGTTCAGGCTTGAGTCGCTGTCGCTGGATTTCGGTGAAGTACGGTAGCTCAGGGACGGTGGCTTGCTTTCGAGTCAGAGACTTCAAGTTTCGATAGGAAGAAATGAGTCCCAACTTGGCTTGATGCTTCTGCAGGTCTTCATCTGATAGCCTGCTCCTTACAAGCTCCATATGCCCCGCTTTGTCCCTTCTTTGACTACGCGAACTCGGCTCCCTCATCGGCCAAACACCACAGGGACTACGTTCAGTTTGGACGACTAGTGGAAGGACTTTGGGACTGGTACGAGGCAGGAATCTCACTGGTACTCTGGGATTCTTCGCGGCCATTATTACTGAGCATATCCTCTGTTCTCATTTTCCGCTTTTTTTCAGCTGTACTCCCACTGCTTTCTCAGACCGTCTATCAGGCCTTCTTCTTCCAGTCAGCGGGCCACAATTGGCTCCTTCAGTATAAGACCAACGACTTAGCTTCACACATGTCATGAATAGTTTCCCGCAATATCAAACTCTCCTTAGTGTAATAACCACTGGCACTCTGGGCTTTGCCTCTCAGGCGGGATTCTCGAAAGGTGCCCAGAGCGTTCTTAACGAGGGAGACATTCCTCGAATAGTAGAGGGAATTTCGACCAAAGGTAAAAAGCGAAATTCGCTGTCTTCTGTTTCTCTGGTTTATCTGGTTGGAATAGAGCTTGTTTTCACCGATTTCGACATTCAAACATACTTGTTGCTTTGATAACTTCGTCTTCCATTCTCTGTTAATCCAACACTTCGATGAACACGATTCTGCTTGCAGCCACAAAGACCCGAATAAGCGGAATGGTAGGGCAAAGCAGGGAAGCGGCTTGGTGCTGTACGCATCTACTCAGTCTAGCAATCCGCATTTTTGTTAGTAGAGAAGTGGAACTAAGAAGCTGCACTTGAGCATCATATCAATATATTCCGCGTGGAGTGGCTAAAGATATGAGGAAAACGCGTTGGACAAAGGAAATCGGGTTACATGCCGAAGAAGGGAATGCGTTTGCACTCCTTTAGTACTTGGTGGAAGGGAAGCATTTCACTTGCAGCCTGAGACAGAAGACTGGATTAGAGAAATCAGAGGGTATGCAGACTTAGACGTCAGGTCTCCTCGCACAATTAACTGGTCTTCTAATCAGGTGGTAGGGGAGTTGATCACGCTTTACTATCAGAACTATGCGGGTCTAGGACAGGTTGAGGATATCGAAACTATCGGAGTTTCGGATGCTTCGGATACTCCTGTTCCCTTCAAGTTGGCTACAGAGTATCTCTACTCAATCGGAACTGCGACCGTCAAAGAAGCTGGAAGAGAAATTAGTTCTTAATAGAAAGAAGGCAGCCAATAATAGTGATGCTAGGCGCTAATTTGGGGTGATTTATTGCTCTAGCAGGATATATAAAGGGTTGATCCAGCCCTCCTGACTGTCTGGCAAGTCCTGCAGATGGTGGATATACGTGTCCCAAGGATTGAAGGATATTGGCAACTAGTGGCTTATATATGGACATCCCTCGGAACATCCTCCTAGAGCGGCTGGATTTCCTGGAAACAGGGAAGTGCTACCCGGCCAGTCAGCGCATTTCCCTTAAGTCCCGTCTCTATCCCTCCTACCTACCTGCCCCCACTCTCTCCAAGACCCAAGGAGACACAGGCCACATTCCCTTCATCCAAGCCCTCCAACTCCCTTACCTCCCTACCAACATCGGCTGCTCCTTCGGTCCTTTGTGGACGACTCACTGGTTCAAAGTCGAGTTCGAAGTGCAAAAAGAAGTGCCAGAGCTGCACTTGATTTGGGACACAGACTCCGAAGCAATGCTTTACAGCGAAGTCGGAACTCCGTTGCAGGCCTTTAACGGGGGAAAGGGCGACGACAGACGGGCCTATTGCCCAATCGAGAGTTACGCACGGAAATACACCTACTACATTGAAGTCTCGTGTAGTGGTATGTTCGGGGAAGGAGTGTACCCGGAGCTGGACCCGGGGAAGATGTACAGCCTGAAGGAGTGCAAACTGGGCGTGTTTGATAGGAAAATGTGGGACTTGATGTGGGACTATCAGATCCTTATCGAGTGCGCTCGAGAACTTAAGGACTCCCCTAGAGGCGAATCCGCACTTTACATCGCTAATCAGGTAATCGACCAGTTTCGCCTAAATCCTGAAAACTTGGACCCGCTATTGCAGCTGACAAGTGGATTTCTGCAGGCAGAAACCGCCCCAGCCTCCTCTAAAGTCCTGGCCATCGGCCACTGTCACATCGACACCGCCTGGCTCTGGCGCTACCAAGAGACCAAGCGCAAAGTCCTCCGTTCCTGGACTACCCAACTACGCCTTATCGACCTTTACCCAGGCTACAGCTTCTGCGCCTCTGCGGCGCTGCACTACCAGTGGCTGCGGGAAGCCAGCGAGGCCAAGTTCGATGAAATCAGGAGGAGGGTGGAGGAGGGCAGCTGGCAAATTGTGGGCGGGGCCTGGGTGGAGTTCGACGGGAACCTGCCGGGAGGAGAAGCAATGGTCCGGCAGCTGCTCTACGGACAGAAATTCTTCAAGCGGCACTTCGGCTCCTACTGCAAAGTCTTCTTTTTACCCGACACATTCGGCTACTCGTGCCAACTGCCGCAGTTAATAAAGCAAGCGGAAATGCCCTATTTCGTCACTCAAAAGCTCTCCTGGAACAACATCAACAAATTCCCTCATTCGTCTTTTAGCTGGAAAGGACTCGATGGGACCACTGTTTTGACGCATTTTCCACCTGCGGAGTCGTATTGCTCGAAGGTCAGTATTGCAGAAGTGGTCAAGTCGGTCAGTAACAACAGGGAAAAGGGCAGATTTGATAGGTCTATGATGCTGTTTGGGCTGGGAGACGGAGGGGGCGGGCCGCTGCCTGACCACTTGGAGAGACTCAAGCGAATCCGCAGTCTCCACCCCTTACCCCTCGTCGAAACCGACCGCATCGAAAGCCTCTTCCAAGCCATGGAAAGCGCCAAGCTGCCCACCTGGTACGGCGAACTCTACTTCGAACTGCACCGCGGCACCTACACGACCATGGCTGAGGTAAAAAAGCTGAACCGGCAGGCCGAAAGCAAGTTACGCCAGTTGGAAATAGTGAACACACCTGGGAGGCGGATAAGCCAAGGGAAAATTGAGGAGTTGTATAAGGTTTTGCTGCAGAACCAGTTTCATGATGTGCTGCCTGGGTCGTCCATTGAGGCGGTTTACGTGGATGCGATTGCTGCTTTGAAGGAACTAGTGAAAGAGGTGGATTCGCTGTTAGCCACTATGAGTGAGTATGGCAAAATCAACCTGCAAAGTTACCCTTTGGAGGACGTCATCCAAATCGGCGGAAAGTGGGTACCGATTCAAGCTGACCCATTTGGCTCAATTACACTATATGAAAATACGGCTTCCCCAGTAACAGCCATAGAGACAGCCAGTGGCTTTATCGTGGAAAACCAGTATATAAAAGTGGCGATTTCGGACTGTGGACTGGTGGAGTCGATGGTGTTGAAGGGGAATGGGAGGGAGTGCTTGAGTGGGCCGGGGAACCAGTTGGCGATTTATGATGATTTGCCGTTCTTTTGGGATGCGTGGGATTTGGAAATTTACCATGGTCGGTCGAGACTATTGGCCAACCAGAAAGGCACTTTAACGCTCCTAACCTCCACTTCGACCAAAGTGTCCCTGGGCTGGTTTTCCCACCTGACCCCCACTTCCACCATCTACCAGACCTTCTCCCTCTCCAGCCTCAGTCCCCACCTCACCATTTCCTCCGAAGTCCAGTGGGAAGAAACCCACAAAGTCCTCAAATGCGAGTTCCCCACTTCCCTCAGTCCCGCCGCAACCGCCAACTTCGAGTGCCAGTTCGGCCACCAGCCCCGGCCCACGCACTGGAACACGACCTGGGACGTAGCTAAGTTCGAGGTCAGTGGCCAGCGCTGGATGCACTTAGGAGAGTACAACTTCGGCATTGGACTTGCCAATGACTCGAAATACGGAATGCACAGTCATGAGGGACTGATGGCTTTGACACTGCTAAGGAGCCCGAAAGCGCCCAATCCCAATGCTGACATGGGTGCCCACCAGTTCCAATACGCAATTTACCCACATGAGGGAGCCTTGGAAGCCTCGAGGATGTGGGAAGTTGCGGCGCACTTGAACTCCTTTGCACCGCTGGAAGTGGCGGAGGAAAGGGTGAGGTGGGTGGAGGTCAGTGCGAGGGCGGTGGCTGTGGAGGCGATAAAGAGGGCGGAGGACAGTAGTGACGTGATAATTCGGGCATATGAAGCCTTTGGCGGGTCCTGTGCAGCCACAATTACCCTAAATCCCTCCATTTTCGGGGATTTTACTACCGCTTTCACTACCAATTTGCTAGAAGAGACTGCGACTTCTATCCCAATTGTGGGAAATGCCTTTACTTACGACTTTCATCCTTTCGAAATCGCGACTTTTAGACTAATTTCTAGTTAGAAACCAGTTTTTATCTTAAATTATCGAAACATTTTAGATAATAAGCGACGTTTTCTCGCAAAATTGGGAAAAGGTCAAAAATTCGCCTAAATTTCGATAGTTTTAAGCAAATCTCAGAAATAAAGCCTGAAATTTCCACTGTATTTCGCAATTCCCCTAAAAAGTCTCCATTTTCCAGGCAAATGGAAGAGCCCTTAATCCCTCACCCCCCAAAAGCCGCCAATCCAGGCCGAACTCTCTTCATCTGGTTCAAATTCCTCTTCGCCTTGATTCAGCTCTGCCCAGGACTGGGTCTATGTGCGTATTTAAGTCTCTACCCCAACACAGACTCAGCGTACCAGACCTGGTTCGCCTTCAGTGCAACAGTTCTGATCTTCACAGGACTGATGCAGTTGATCGCTATCAGTCTGTACGTCTGGCAAGCCAGCAAAGCGGCCTACTTGTGGGCGGGTCTGGGCAGTCAGTGGGTGAACTGCCTGGCGCCAGTGCCCATGGTGCTGTTACTAGTGTTCGGAGTGCAGCTAGGGCAGGGGACGCAGGGGGAAAGGGGCTGGGCACTGGGCGTGCTGGTCCTGGTGGCCTTCGTGATAGTGCTGAATGTGCTGTGCGAGTGGAAAAAGGCCTGTTTGGTCTGCATATCCTGCTGCAGGATCTGCGAAACCAAGTCAGAGCCAGGGCCTCAAGCCCATCCTTAGGTCTCTAAGCCCAATTTCCCTTCCTTTGCCTCTTTCCAGTGCTTTCCTTGCAGCCCGGCCCTCTAGGGCTATACCCCGGTCCCAGCCAAACGCTTGGTAATAAGATGGTGACTGTCCCCAAGACCATCCGCACCTACTCTCCCAAGGCCAAGAAACACACTGTGCACAAGGTGTCGCAGTACAAGAAAGGCAAGGAGAGCAAGCATAGGCAGGGTAGACGCAGATATGATATGAAGCAGCAGGGGTACGGAGGACAGAAGAAGCCCATCTTCAAGAAGAAGGCTAAGACTACCAAGAAAGTGGTGCTGCGGCTGGAATGCACTGAGACGAAAGTCCGCAGATTGAAGAAGCTCTGCAGGTGCAAGACCTTCATCATCGGCGAGAACAAGAAGAAGTAGACTAAGCTAGCTAGTTCTATAATGGTCCTATTCAGCAGTTTCTGCTGTCTCAGCAGTGCAGAGCGGCCCAAGTCCCAGTCCACAGACAAGGACTCGCCCGGAAAGGAGACGTTACCAGTGTATTTGAGGGAGGAAAGGTCTGGGGAAGTGCCGATTATTACGCTGGTGCCGCCTGATGGGAGAGAAGCGCTGCTGTTCCAGCCAGGGAAACTGCCCCTGCGGCCTGCTCACGGTACTGACCTGCTAGTTTAGCCATCGTTAAGTCGCTTGACAGTGTGCTGGTACTGGGCGGATATCGCCTCGTCCATGGTGGCGGTGTTGCCGCAAATTGAGCAATGCACGAGTCCGTCTTCTCCCACATTTGCGTCGATACTGCCGCCGCACATCTCATGACAGCAGCCTTCCAGTACATAGGTCGGCACTTGGTCTCCACAGCTATGCAGGGAAGGAGTTCTGCGGACTGCTTCGATTGTAGGGTTATTGGAATAGAGGGCTAAAGTGAGGGATTCAGAAGGGATTAAAGAGGACCGGCAGCGAGGGCAGGACATAGCCTGGGGAAAGTCGGAATTAGGCACTTTGGACCGTAAGCAATTGCGGGAACAAATGCCGTGCAGACGGTATTCACAGCGCACTAAAAGCGGCGAATCCTCATTTAACACATAATTCGCCTCTATTCTCTTCGATATCCGAATCGGTATATCACACAGGATGCAGAAGGTCTGGTAGGTACGCAGTGTGATGATGCCCGGAGAGAGGTAGTAGCCGCAGTCGATGTATGTGCAGCATGGACAGTTAGTGTGCACTTCTCCCTTTATTGTCCCTTTCGACTCATTAAAATAGGCCAATTTCTGCTTTAAAGTCTCGATTTCCGGTAAATCCTGCCCACTGCCCAATTCCGCGAGGTACACTTCCAAGCACTGGTAGCAGAGGTAAGCCCCGTCGTAGGACCGGTGAGTTTCCAGGTTGAAAGTACGGTAATAGGCACGGCTGCAACTAGTGGAGCAGAGGCCGTGCTGTCCACAGTGTAGAATCAGCCCTTGGGAAGGTACGTTTTCCCTGCAGTTTATACAGGACAGTCCATGAGTTTCCTCACTTTCCTCGAAAAACGCAGGATTTCCCGCGTTGTAGCATGCTTCGGAGCAGTAGGACTTCACAGTATTGTATTCACTGCTTCCCAGTCTGTCCAGCCGCCAGCTGTCGCTGCTGTTACTGTCGAATTCCTTGAAACATCTCATACATTTTGCAGCTCTTTCCTCTGTTTTCGCCTCGTGCTCCTTTTTTTTCACGATAACGACTCTGCGAGGCTTTACTTTAGCACTGCAGAGGGGACATTGAGAGTCTTCCAGGCCTGCAGAGTCCCTAGCGGCAGAAAGACACTCTGGGCTGCAGTACTGATGGAAGGCGCATATTGGGGCAATTGTGGGCGGTTTGAACAGTTTGCAGTGGGCACATTCGACGGAAAACGGCACTAATTCCGGCTTCAAGTGGGTGGTGATTTCCTGGAAATTGGGCGAATCCTCTATCAAATTAGGCCAAATTGCGCATATTTGCACGCTAAATTGCGGGCTTAAAGCCTCCAATTCCTCTCGACTTTCCGCATATCTGTAGTGCACAGCCCGATACAGTACCTGCGCAACAGGCACAGCCGCACCCCCCAACCCCGCCTCCAGCAAGTCCACCTTCACCGTTCCCCGTCCAGTCCAGTACACCACCTCCTCCGCCAAGCCACTTGTCCCTAGTCCCTGGGTAGAGCGTACCTTTTCTTGAGCGAAAGAGAGTGCGGAAATGCAGGAAATCGCAAGGGTGGATAGTTCTTTAGAGGAAATGGAGGTCTCTGTTCCTTGTTGTCTTCTGGAGTTCCGGTCACTGAGTTTGTCCACTACCTGGTCCACTATGAGGGAATACGTCCTGCAGCCGGAGAGGCCGGGTTGGGAGTGGAATTGGTGGATGTTGACTAGGAAGTCTAGTTGGGTCTGGGAAAGGAGGGTTAGAAGGGCTTCTAGAGCGGGTTGCTGGCTGTCTTCGATGTTGAAGGAGTACTCGCGTTGGTCTGGCAGTAGGCCTGCAGCCTGCATTATTAGTCTATAATTCCCTTACCGTATTTCCCTTTCTATAAGAAAGCAGGGACAATTAGTTAGAAATCCAGCTAAGTTAGGCCAATTCCTAGGGAGTGACTAGAGGGAGAGGTGCAGGTCGAGCTTTTGCTTGGCAGGGAGCAGGCAGAAAGGACAGCGCGGGAGAGAGGCAGAGAGGCAGGTCTGGCAGAATACGTCTCCGCAAGGGTAAAGCGCCGCAGCAATAGTCCCTCTCTTACACAAACAGCACCCCAGCTGCGCCCTAAGCATTTGCAGTTCCCCCTCCGCCTTCCCCAGTCGCATCTTCGCAGCAGCCACACTCGTTTTCAGCTTTTTACACTCCACAACCTTGTCAGAGTACAGGCCAATTACAGTTTTCACGGTCTGGTCGTCCTCCTTAGTCACTACTGGTTCATGCTTGTTCCAGCACAAAACTCCTCTAGTGCAGTCCTTTTCCACACACTCACTCGCCTTATAGCAATGCGGATGGTACATAAGTTCATAGAAGGAGTGCGCGAAAGTGCACTTATCCCCAAAGCGGCAGGCCGCAGGACTGCCCCAGCAGTTCTCCACAAACACACATCGACAAGCCTTGCTCTGGTAGTGGCACTCATTCACATTACGCCGCCTGTCCTGGCTGCAGTGGTAAAAGACACACTGGCTGTCTTGACAGTGGGCGTGGGGGCAGGGCCGGGTCTTGTAGGTCATTGGGTCGAAGGGCAGAGAAACAGCGGTGGTGAAGAGGTGGTCGAGGGAGATGTTGCGGCCTGGAGGGTGGGCTTTGGGGGTTACGAGGGCGAGCAGACTGCGAGAGGCGCTGGCGAACTCGTCGGGTTCCAGCATATTGCTCATACATAGGACGATTGGGCTGGGGAAGGGCTGTCGTTGGCACTAAAGTGCGAAGAATTAGTGAAGGAATTGGGACTACTTGGCGGTTTTTCTAGAAGGCTTGGAGCGATTTCCCTGCAATTGGCTGTTTTCTGGGTTTTTCTTCCCTAGCAGGCGATTAGACCCTTGGGTTGCTATCTCGGCCGCCCTGTTGACTGTCCCCCGCACGCACTTTACTTGGCGGCCTGGGCGGGACGCGCGTCTGGTCATATTTAAATGAACCAGGTGGCGTCCCTGAGTCCCTCGCAGGGCTGCTTTTGCAGCAACTGCACCGGCTTCCGAGGTCAGAAGCGGTCCTCCCGCAAGCGCACCGTGAAGCGCAGGAAGCGCAAGTCCAGCGACCAGCTCCGCACCCTGCAAGTGGAGTTCGACAAGACCGCAGACTGGGGCAAGGACCTGGTTTCCTACTTAGCGCACCTCACAGGACTGTCGGAAGCGCAGGTGTACAAGTGGGGCTGGGACCAGAAGAAGAAACAGCTGGGGAGGGATAGGCCGGAGGACCCCTGGGACCCTGCACTAGCGGACCTATTTGCCCCGCTGCCGGCTTGCTTTGCACTGGTGAGGCCGGGGGTGGGGCCTGAGGCAGGGCCTGGACTGTGTCCCTGCGTAGAGACTATCCTGCCGTCGAGCCTGGACGCGGAGCTGTACCAGGTCCAGAGAGCATACAAGTAAGCTTCACTCAGAACCACGCTAGAGGACTTCCTGCGAAGACGACACTGCCTAGCGTAAATAACCTTCACCTCTATCCTTAGCTCCCTGCAAAGTCTCCGAACAGGCGAATATTGCCCATATCTCCCACTCTGCTCCGGTCTTCCCCAGAGTACGCCAGCAGGTAGGTCTTGGGGTGCCACGCAACACTGAACTGCGGAGCCACAGTGTTGATTTTGTGACATCTGTCGCAAGTCTCAGTGGCAATAATGTCCACAAACGTGTCCTCCGAGGCCGTCGCTAGCAACATCCCATCGAAACTGAAGGAAATTTGCCTGATTTCCCAGTCCAGTCCCAAGTAATGGTTACAAGGCGTTAGCTCGTACAGGTCCCATAGCAGCACTATAGAGTCGGACCCGCCGGTTGCGAAGCGGGGGTAGGCAGGGTCCATGGCGATGTTGTGGCAGGAACTGGTGTGGGCCTTGAGGACGTACTCGGGCTCAGGGGAGTCGAGAGAACCTGCGAAGGTCTGCACTTCGCCGGAGCCGGTGGTCACGAAGAAGACGGAGCCGCTGTTGTCCCAGGTGAAGGCGTGCAGGTCTTTTTTGAAGGTCAATTGATGTCTATTCGTCCCCGCCCTCTGGTCATACACCGTCAGCGAGTTATCAATACTTCCATAGGCAAGCAAACTCTCAGTCGGACTCCACGCCAAACTGATCACATCCTTCGCTGCCCGCTCACAAATGACCGGCGCCCTGGTGCGCAAGTCCCAGATCCTGGCCGTCTTATCAGAAGATGCAGAGGCCAAGAGCCAGGGGTCCAGCGGACTCCAAGCCACCTGATCAACCTTATCAGTGTGATCGCAGAATTCCGCAGTTTTCCTCAGTCCCGCACTCCCCAGTCCCCAAACCACAATAGACGTATCTGCTGAAGCGGACGCCAGCGCAGTCCCGTCGCTGTTCCAACCCACAGAGAAGACTCGCTTCTTGTGCTCGATGTAGTCCTTCTCTGTGAACTGGGAAATGCGCTCCATTATATGGGCTAGCTACTAGTGGCTCATGTAAATGAGGCCTTTGTGGGGCTGCGCAGTTTTAGGCTGGGGCATTAATTATGCGAATTCACTGGCTTTCCCTGGTGTGAGACTTACTAAGTCTTTGATTTTCTGATTTTAAGAATTGAATTCGCTTTTATAGCGGAAATCTGGCTTTTGTCGGTCTTAAAATCGGTCATTTTTGCAGAGTAGTTCGCAACCGGACCTGCAAAGTAGGAAATTTCTGCATCCAATACACCCAAAATGTCTCTTTTCTTGTTCGATTTTGTATCAAATTTGTGCAATTTCCCTTTTCCATTGCCTGTCCCAGTCAAATCTCCCATGTCTTTCTCTCAGCCAATTCACTGCATTAAAGGCATTTCTCAATTAGGAGCAGGAAGTTGAGTTGGAGTGCTGGAGGCTCTGCACTGGCTTTTTATGCGGCTTTCTAGTGCAGAAATTGCCATTATTAGGCGATTCAGCAGCGATTGATATGAAAACTTACAGCACTTAAGTAAAAGCAGGGGAAATTCTTATAAAGGCAGTTTGGACTGACTTAGTCCACCTATGCACTTTTCGCCCAATTCTTATCCCGAATTTCCCCCCAGTTTCCCCTAATCCTTCATTATTATAGAATGGCTGATCGAAAGACGTCCCTGTACACCTCCAATCGGTCCAATATCTGGAAAGTCGAATGTGCTTCCAAGCCTGTCTTCGTTTCCAAGGAGTTCACTGCTTC
>Ga0247837_1002451_pt1 | contig 35091 bp, 28 predicted proteins | sample LaCtaG_2_FD_187115 | JGI IMG/M metagenome (GOLD analysis project Ga0247837, IMG submission 187115) | Freshwater microbial communities from meromictic Lake La Cruz, Castile-La Mancha, Spain - LaCruzMarch2015_14.5m | ecosystem: Environmental > Aquatic > Freshwater > Lake | place: Spain: Castile-La...
CAAGCGACTGTCGCAACGCACTGCGTGCTCGTTCAAAGCGCGGCAGCGGATCCGGATGGAACAGCACGTGAATACGTGACTCAAACTTCCGCAAGAGCGCAATGGATGGTTCAAAGGCACCCATATGTGCGCTGGCTACCACCAACCCACGTCCGCGATCATGGGCGGCGTGGTACTGCTCTTGGCCGGAGAATCGCGATACCCGCGCCGCCAGTGCGTCAACAGTCACTCCCTCCGATAGCAAAATTTCTGCAATGGACCGCTGCATGTTCAGGAGCATTTCCGTTGCCACGGCACGCACCTCCGCTTCAGTAGCCTGCGAACCAAGTGCTAAGCGCGCATTTTCGCGCAGCGTCCGGCGCCAGAACGGCACCGCAGCCATCCCGCCAATCGCAACCGCCCGACCCATGAGTGGCGCCAGCATTGGTATTGCTTGGATGCTTCCAAAGTACATCTGGTCAATCAGCATCCGCGCGGGGTGATAGGCGGCGAGCGTCATAGACATACCTCTACTCGCGGGGCAGTGGTTGCCAACGCCTGCAGCCATGACGAGGCATGTGACGCCAGAATCACCGCTCCACGGCGTTGTAGCACCGCCTCAACAGTGCGAACCAACGCCTCGCGCCCAAGCGCATCAAGTCCCGCGTCTGGTTCATCCAACACAAGAACGATGGGAGAATGAATCACTGCGCAAGCGAGCGCCGTTCGACGCTTCAAGCCGCCAGACAGACGATCAACGCGGTAATGGGCGTGCTCTGTCAGGCCAAAGTCCACGAGGTAGCGCGCCACCGCGCTCGATCGATCAACTGCAGGCACGCGTGCGAGACGCGCTGCAGTTTCAAGATTCGCCACCACACTCAGCGCTGAAAATAAGCCACCTTCTTGCGGGTGATAGCCCGGAAGCAGCGCGGTCTGATCGATCCAAGCCCGCCCTGCCGCTGGCTGAAGCGCGCCCACCATGCACGCCAGCAGCGTGCTCTTCCCGGAACCGTTCGCGCCGGTGACGTGAATAAGTTCGCCAGATCGAGCCACAAAGTTGACGTCTGCGAGCACCGATCGCGTGCCGTATGAAAATCTGATTCCTTCGGCGCGAGCCAACGGCCGCCCCGTGGACTGTGGCTGTAAGGGCCCGGGCACACCGGTGAGGACAAACCGTGCGCCCCGCACCCGACGTACTCGAATGTCCAAGAGCCCCGCGGCTTCGGCTACAGCGCGCGCCTCTGCCAAGGTGAAACTGCGACGCACGCTTACCACTGCATCGTGCCGCAACTCTTTGCTGGCGACGATGGTCGAAAGCTGCGCTCCCCAGATACCGAGTGAGTCACGGACCAAGTCGTTCCACACGACCAGTTCGCGCGCGACTGCTGCCATCGCGCGGAGTCCGGCTACGGCGGACTCATCGTCCAGGTGATGCATCACGAGCGATGCGTGTGCCACATCAAAGCTACGTGCGCCAAGGACGCGCTCCGCGGCAAGTAGGTCCACAACGCGGAAATCCATACGCGTATCACCCACGGCGCCTGACGCCAGATGCGAGCCAGACTGAGAGTTCTTCAGCACTCGTGCCCGCCCCATATCGATAGCGTCTTCGTTTCGATCCGTGCAGAGCACTGTGCAATCCCAACCACGCGCCCGAGATAAATTCAGAAATCGCTCCGGGATGTCCGCCCCACCACATCCAAAGTCAACCAGCGAGATCCGCCGCGAGCCCGCCCCGGGAATGCGGTCCGCCACCGCATCGACGATGGCATCCGCAGCAGCAGTCGCCCGATTCAGGTGCCGCAAAAATCGATATTCATTACTGAGCACCAAACGGCTCGGAGAAGCATCGTCCATGCTCTCTTGTTCCGTTGACCGATGGCGCAGTTCTGGGAATTCCACAGCGGTTGCACCATACCGGAACCCGCCGGAGGCAGCGCCCCGCTGCTGCACGGAAGCGTCCACGCATATCATGCCGGCATGAAGAACTCTGGTTCCATCGCCTCTGCATTCATGGCCATCATCATCTTGGCTGGTTGCGCAACCTCCGACTACGGCCGGATCACCGACAAGATTGCAGCCTATGAAGTGCAAGCAGTGACCACCCGAGAAAAGTTGCAGAGTGCAAACTCACAGGCGAAGATCACGCTGTACCGAACCCTGGTCACTATCAACAACAATCAACTGACCATTGCGCGGCGCATCAACCCGGAGTCAAACCCGGCATACAAGAGCGGCGCTATCACGCTTGAGCAAGCCAAGACTGAGAAGAACGAACGAGTCACAGCGCTTGAGAAGCAATTGGCACAAGCCATGAAAGACCGCGATGGTCTCGTCATTGAGATTGCTACACCGGCAGCGAAGTAATCGCCACGCACTCAAGCCCGGCTTAGGCCCAACCCGGTGCGCAGCATGTTGCCTGCCACGGAACCCATGGCGCCGTAGAAGCGACCAGATGCAAGCGATCGACATGACGCGCCGGTAGCCGCAACGATCGCTTGCACATCTTCTGCATTCACAATCAGCGGCGGCACGAACTTGAGAAGTGGCCGACGCGCGCCCGTCGTCTGCGCCAAGATTGAATGCACATCGAGCAATTGCATGATGGCCGCTTGGCCGATCATCGGTTCCGTGATTCGCCCCAACAGTGGAATCTTGGCAAAGCTGGGAATCCGGCTTGTATCCAGGTCTACTCCAACCATCAATCCCTTACCGCGAATCTCCCGCACGCAGGCGATGTCCGCGCACTCTGCGCGAAGTTGACCAAGGAGCGACTCTCCAAGATCTGCAGCCCGAGCCGCCAAATGATCCTGCTCAATGACCTCCAGCGTTGCCAGCAACGCCACCATGGCGAGTGGACCTTCGTGGAATGTCGAACTGTGAACGACTGATCGGTCCATGGATGAGAAGGTTGATTCCCACACATCGCTCCGCACCAAGACCGCACCAACCGGAACGAATCCGCCCGATAGTGCTTTCGCGAGCACCACCATGTCTGGCTCCACACCATCGTGATGCACCGCCAAGAATGCGCCAGTGCGACCACAACCGGTTTGAATTTCATCAGCGATAAGTAGCGTCCCGTAGCGCTTGCACAGGGCGTGCGCTTCTTGCAATGCTCCCGGCGCCAGCGTACGAAGTGTCTTGCCCTGCACTGGCTCCACTACAAGCGCGGCGACATCGCGACCGCTCAGATCGCGTTCGAGTGCTGCAAGATCTCCAAATTCAACAATCGCAGCGCCGGGGAGCAACGGGCCAAATCCGCGCTGCAGATCTTCGTTGCCATTGATGGACAGCGCACCGTAGGTGAGACCATGGAAGGAGTCTGACCACGCCAACAATCCCGGCCGACCCGTGTGCTGGCGCGCGAACTTCATAGCCGCTTCGATTGCTTCGGTTCCGGAGTTCGTGAAGAACACGCGGTCAGCTACACCAACGCACTGCAATTTCAGGCGCCGGGCAGCTTCAGCAGCCAGTGGGTTCAACTCCCAACGCACCCACGCCGGCGGCGCCAGCGTCAAACATTGCAACAGCGCGTCAGTCACTACTGGATGCGCGCGACCGAGGGCCAACGCCCCGTATCCCGCCAAGCAGTCCAGCACACGATGACCCTGAGCATCCCACAGGTACTGTCCCTCGCCCCGAACATAGCTGCGATCGAAGCCAATCAACTCCACCAACTTTGCGAATGCTGGATTCATATGCGCAAAGTGCGAATCCCGCGCCCCGGTTCGGGCGTTGGCAAGCAGTGCTGCAACATCAATCCGTTCTGCCATTGCTTTGCAGACTAACCTACGCAGCGCATGACATCCGTTGTGGGAATCGTTCCCCTCTATAACCACGCAGTAACGGTTCCGGAGGTGCTCTCCGGCCTGCACGCACACGGTCTGTATGCCTTGGTGGTGGACGACGGCAGTACAGACGGCGGCGCGGATATCGCTGAACAATGGCTGATTGCCAACGGCGCGCGCGGCCAAGTGATCCGCCTTGCTCACAATCAGGGCAAGGCGGCCGCGCTGCTCGCTGGATTTGCAGCCGCCGCTGAGCACGGCGCAACACACGCCCTCACCATTGACGCCGATGGTCAACACGATAGTGCGCGCATTGCAGCGTTTCTCAATGCGCTTCCCGCAGAGTGCCCCGAACAGACGTTGGTCCTCGGTGATCGTCGTGCCCTGCCGCGCAACTATCCGACCGCGCGGTTGTTCGGTCGATTTCTCAGTGGGCTCGCGGTACGCGCTGCGTGCGGAGCAATCGTTGGCGATGCAGCGTGCGGTATGCGGTTGTACCCGCTTGCCATGACGCGCACCTTGCAGTGCCGCAGCGGCCGCTATGCATGGGAAGAAGAGGCGATCATCCGGCTCGTCTGGGCGGGCGCACGTATCCAGCAAGTAGAGATCCCGGTCATCTATCGCGATGCCACCATTGCGCCAAGTCATTATCAATTTGGACGTGATTGGACTGAAGGAACGCTGGTCCTGGTGTTCAGCATTCTCGTGCGCGCGTTCAGTAGCGGACGTCGCTGGGCACGTGATGGATCTGCACGCATCGACCTGCTGTGGCCGCTCGGCAAGCGAACCAACATGGCAGGCTGCATGATGAACATGCTGGCAGCATTCACGCTTGCAGTCAACGGTTTCACAGTCGCTGCACTCACCGCTTTCGGCGCGCCAATTCCGGTGACCTGCTCCATCGTTGCCATCATCGCTTGGGTGGCTTGGCGAACTAACGCGCCGATCGTGCTCATTGCTATCGGATGGATTTCCGGAATCATGGCTCCCGTTGCAACGTTGTTTGCCGCACCCGCGATTGGCGCGGCGTGGAGTTTCCTGGCAGTCCGCCGACGGCGCAGCGCGGGCAACTAACCGCCGCGCAGCGCTTCAATCTCCTGGCGCATCCGGACCAGGAAATCACCATTCGATTCATCCGCGCCGATCCGCATCGGCGTCCCAGCGTTGACATGCACTGGGCCAGGATTGATGAACTTTCCGCCCACGGGCATCAACCCGTCACTCCCCTCAATCCAAATCGGCAGCACCCGCGCATGAGTGAGACGTGCAATGTGCGCAACGCCCATACGAAAGCGCCCCAGCGTTGCGCCCCGCGCCCGCGTCCCTTCCGGGAACAAGATCACATTCCAACCTGCCTGCAGTAGTCCGGTGATCCGCTCGACGCCGTCACCCATGTCATCACCACGACCGATCAGGCACACGCGGTATGTCCGTACAACGTACGCACACAGCGCTGTACGAAACCACAGCTTCACTCCGCGATCCGTTGCAGCAGGCGAAAAGAAATCACGCGCCCCCACGGTGGCCGTGCGTGCACGGATCGTCGCTGGCAGCGCATGGCGAATCGCCGCGGTATCAAGCAAGCTCCGATGATTGGCAGAGAGAATCATCGGCCCCTCCGCAAACTTCGCGCTATCAAAGCCAGCCGAAGTGAATCGCACGCGACAGGCGTGCTCCACCAAATCACTACTGCGGTCGCCGATCCATGCAAACGCGCTCGCCGTCGGCCCGGTCAATGCGCGCACCGACTCTGGCATAGTGGCTGATTCGCTGGCGCCGGAGCCTGCCATGGTCAGCGCGCCTTTCCAATCAAATGGATCTCAACGCGATTGTCACCCGCCACAGGCACCATGGCACAGGCACTCCATGACGGCGGCAGCAACGGCGCCGGCTTGCCACTGAATCCCCACGGTTCACTGGGAATTCCCAATGCGCCCCGGTTCAACTCTTCATTGGAGTCGAGGTCCTGAAAGACGGACACCACCACCGCCTGCCCCGAGCGTGCATGCAATTCAAACTCGGCGCGTTCGGACGTTGCAGGAACACTGAAACCCTCAGAGATTCCAGCGCGGGTCAAGAACGTGGCACGGTCGGCGTAGAGCGCACAGCGCACCACACCGCGGCCGGGAGTGATGCCCAGCACCGTGACGTGAAGCGTCGCTGGCGCCTCGTCAGAGCGAACAGGTTCGGTGGAATGACATCCAGCCTGCAAGACCGCCGCCATGACTGCTGCCGCGTGCGTGGCCATGACCACGCGACCACCGCGACGCAGCGCGCCACTCACGCTGCGCTCTTCTCGCCGACATCTTTCGCAATACCCAACTGCACTAAACGCTCAATGGGTCGATGCGGCTTCTTGGATTCCTCAACAAGGCGCTTCGCTGCAGCCTCATTGGGATAGAGCGGCGCAACCAGCGCCTTCACGTTTGCCCAAATGCCAGTGACACCGGAGAACGTGTAGTCAACAGCGGTTGGCTCATAGCCACAGTGCACCATGCAATTCTGGCACTTGGGATTGCCGCTCTTCACGCCGTAGCGTTCCCAAGCGGTGTCTTCCATGAGCTCCTTGAAGGTGTCGTAGTACCCCTCTTGCAGGAGGTAGCAGGGCTTCTGCCATCCAAAGATATTGAAAGCCGGACTGCCCCACGGCGTGCACTCAAAGTCGCGCTTGCCCATGAGGAACTCCAGGAAGAGCGGGCTCATATTGAACTTCCAGCTCTTCTTGCGGTTGGAGAGAATCATCTCAAAGAGCTCGTTGGTCTTGCGACGACCAAGGAAACTCTCTTGATCCGGAGCCTTGTCGTAGGCATATCCAGGGCTGACCATCATGCCTTCAACACCAAGCTCCATCATCTCGTCAAAGAATCCGCGCACCGAAGCGGGATCAGCGGCTTGAAAGAGCGTGGTGTTGGTTGTGACGCGGAAACCCATCTTCACTGCCAGGCGGATGCCTTCGAGCGCCTTCTGGAATGTTCCCTCGCGACATACCGCAAAGTCATGGTGCTCTTCTTGACCGTCCATGTGAACACTGAAACTCAGGTACTTGCTTGGCTTGAAAAATCCGGCTTCCAACTTCTCCTTTAAGAGGAGCGCGTTGGTGCACAGATAGATGTACTTCTTGCGCGCCACTAAGGCTTCAACAAGTTCCTTGATCTCTGGATGCAAGAGCGGCTCGCCGCCGGGAATGCTCACCATCGGCGCGCCACACTCGTCCACCGCGCGCATGCATTCTGCAACGCTGAGGTTCTTCTTCAAGATGTGCGGCGGGTACTGAATCTTGCCGCAGCCAGCGCATGACAGGTTGCAACGAAACAACGGCTCAAGCATGAGCACTAAGGGGTAACGCTTGATTCCGCGGATTCGTTGTCCGAGAACGTACGAAGCAACGGTCCACATCTGGGAAATCGGGACGGCCATGGTGGTTCCGGGGTTCCTGGGGGGCAAAGGAAATCTTCACAAACACTCCGAACTCGGGCGATCCGGGTCGGGGGAGGGATCGTAGCACCTTCATGACAACCATCGCCGCACGAGCGATCACCCTTGAGGAACTACTGGCCGCGCACGGAAGCGCCGTCCACGCCCTCCCCTTCGACACCCTGCTTGACGGCTTGGGCGACCTTGCCAAGACCGTATCCCGCCGGGCACGCCAATTTACGGAGACAACCGAGGCAAAGTGCCATTCCTCCCGTACTATGTCGCGCCGCGCGTCCGCCGGAAGCGCCCCTTCCCCGATGGCGACCGCTGAAATCACAGACGAAGCCCTCCTGACTGCCTACATCGACGGCGACCGCCAAGCGTTCGCCGCCCTGTTGGAGCGCTATCGGGCGGAATTGCACGGATTCCTTGCGCGCTTCCTGGGCTCAAGCGCGGCCGCCGACGACGTGTTCCAGGAGACCTTCCTGCAGGTTCACCTGGCCGCCAGCACCTTCGACAGCGCCCGTCATTTCAAGCCATGGCTGTTCACGATCGCTGCCAACAAGGCGCGCGACTGGCATCGACGGCAGAAGCGCCGTCGCGCTGTCAGCCTTGATGCCCCACTCGGCGGCGATCCAGATGGCACACGGATGGTGGACATCATGGAGTCGAAGGCCGAAGTGCCGGACAACTTGCTTGAGTCCGCCGAGACGCGCGAGCGCGTCAAAGATGTGGTTGATTCAATGCCTGCCCTGTACCGCGAGGTACTCCAATTGAATTACTTCCAAAAGATGAGTTACCAACAGATCGCCGAAGTACTTGGCGTTCCGCTGGGCACCGTCAAGAGCCGATTGCACGCTGCCGTTGCCACTTTCGCAGAGTCATGGAAGACTGCTGATGCGCGTTCATTACGTACATCAAGCGCGAACAAGGAATCAAATGCATGAGTAGCGCTCCCGAACAATCGCCCGGAGGAAACTCCGGGCCGCAACTCTGCGAAGCAGACATGCGCGTTCTCGACTTTCTAGCCGAGCACGGCTTTGACGCATCAAAGGTGCAACTCCTTGCCGCCGAGGATCAGCCTCGAGCGATGGCCCTGGTGCGGCAGATGCAGGTGCTTGATGTGTATCCAACTGACGTTTCCGATAGCTCCTTGGTCGACGCCACGCTTGCGCGCATTGACCGGTGGGAAGCGGCGAGCGAAGCATCAATGCGCGTGCAGTCTGGGCGTCTGCGCAACTTCCGATTGTCTGACTTCATTAGCGTCGCCGCACTGATCTTGGTGGGCGTTGGGGTGATGTTGCCGATCGCTGCGCGCATTCGTGAGCAGAGCCTTTCGAGCGTCTGCGCAAACAACATGCGTTCGCTGCATACTGGCCTCGATACGTACGCACGTGACCATGAAGGATTGCTGCCGGCTGTTGCTTCGTTTGGAAATGTCGGCTCGCTCTTCTCTGCCCAGCCGCCCGCGCAGCCGAGCACGCTGTCCCCGTCTGGACGGCAAATCGATGGCAACACTCCGGTCTATCTACAGAACACCCCCACCGCGCCGACGCAAATGGTGTTCCAAGTTCCAGGTGGAATCGTGGTCATCCGACAAGGTTCGCGTGATTGGTCAGGCTCCAACCATGGGGCACACCTGACGCACCTGGTTGCACTTGGCTACAACGATATTCATTCATTGCAGTGCCCTGCCTGCGCTGCGGGTAAACCGTGCTTTGCGTACCGCGTCCCGGCTCGTGGACAGCGATTTGTGCTTGACACCCCCGGACGGACGGTGGTGGTTGCCGATTCCAACCCCATGATCGAAGCGCGTCGCATGGGATTCAATGCCGAATCCCGCGTGGTGAATTCCAGTAACCACCGCGGATCAGGGCAAAATCTGTTGTTTAGCGATGGTGCTATCGAATGGAAGACCTCGCCAATTCTCACTATTTCGCCAGCGAGTTCCATGGACAACATCTGGCTTCCACGCGACGAACGAGGCCGCGAAGTGCTTGAACTTCGGTCGTGGCCGAGCCTGGCTGCTGACAACTTTGTGTCGCAGTGACCAAATAACGAGAATTCCATGCTGCAAGCCATTGTCGGCAAGCGGGGATTCCGCTATCTTTCCCGATCCCCCGCCGCGCCTTCAGCCGGCACTCACTGAGGAACGATCACCATGCCGAAGCAAAAGTCCCATCGCGGTCTGCTCAAGCGCATCAAGCTCACCAAAACGGGCAAGGTGCGATTCAAGGCCCCAAATAGCCGCCATTTGAAGAGCAACAAGACCGGCACTGAGTTGCGGTCCTACCGCAAGTCGCGCTATGCGCGCAGCGGCGACCTGCGCTTCTTGAAGAAACTTCTCGGCCGCGGTCTCCGCTCCGAAGAGCGTTCGGTTGCAGACGAGAAGATCCGCGAGGCCGCAGTGGCCGACGTATCTGCTCCAGCTACTAAGTAACTGTTTGTTCGTTGCATCAGCGCATTGCGCGTCGATGCTTACATCCGCATCGTCCGTCGGGACCAAAGCGCCGATCGAATCGGCCTCCGCCGGACACGACACTGAGGACACCCCATGCCACGTGCACGCAAGGGCGCAGCCCGAACCCAGGCTCGCCGCAAACTCCTCCGCGAAGCCCGCGGTTACTACGGAACCAAGAGCCGCCTCAAGCAGCAAGCCAAGGTCGCCATCATGCGCGCCCTGCGCAACATGTGGCGTCACCGCCGCCTGCGCCGCCGCAACTATCGCCAACTCTGGATCACGCGCATCACTGCAGCGTGCCGGATGCGCGGCTTCAAGTACAGCCTGCTGATCAACGGCCTGTCCCGCGCGGGCTGCCTGTTGAATCGCAAGATGCTCAGCGAAATCGCGATCCACGATCCAGCCACGTTTGACACGCTGGTCACCACGGCACGCACGCACTGCTCGGTCCAGCATCACGCAAAGACCGCCAAGGCAGCGTAATTGTGACGCGTGAAATCAAGGCTGGCTCAGTACGAGCAAGCCTGAACACGCCTCGCGAAGCCTGAGAAAGATTGCAAGTACCAATGACAACGCCCCGCATCACGCGGGGCGTTGTCCCTTTTCCCATCACTCCGCCCCTGCCACCGGCTCGCGCACTACCGCGGCGGGTGGCTGTGTTCCTATGCGCCGCTGTGAAGCAGCGCGTGCTGAGCCGTGGCGCGCCGCTTACGCGCTGATGCGCGCGGCGGCAATACTGGAGATGGCGGCTGCGCGCTGATGCGCCATGGACGGCGCACCCGGAAGCGAACCAAGTACTCCGCGCAGCGACGCGGCCTGCGCGTTCTCCTCGCGAATGGATTCGTAGATTTCTTTGCGATGCACGGCAACGCGTGCCGGAGCATTGACGCCCAGGCGAACCTTATCGCCACGAATGTCAACAATGACGATCTCAACATCGTCACCGATCATGATGGCTTCTTCGCAGTGTCTAGAGAGAACGAGCATGGTGGCCTTCCGTGGCTTGCAAGGTGGACCGACGATCCGTCGGCGGTCCGTAGTGAGGCGAGGTTCAGGCGCTTTGCGCAACCGCGGTGCCGGGCAGACGCACCAACTCATGGCGCGTGCTCCAGGTGCGGTCGCTCAGCACCAACTGAATACCAGTGCGCGATGCCGCGTTGACGACAATCGGTCCCTGGAGATTGGCAGTAATGGCGCCGTCGCGGCGGTTGACGATGGCAAAGATGGTGGCATCCTCGGCGCGCTCCAGGCCCAGCTCGGTCAACTCACCGGCGCGAATTGGCACGGTGTAACCAGTGGCCCACGCGGTCGGATCGGTCACAACAAAGGCCAGTTCCGGATCCTCAATCGACTGGAGCCAGTAGAAGACGCCGCGGTCATCGGGCTGCAAGAGCGCGAACGTTCGGAACCGGGCAAATCCCAGCAGGCCGTGTGGAAACACCAGCAGGCGGGTGGGATCAATCTCAACTTCTCCAAAGCGTGTCGTTCGGACCTTCATGTGGAACTCCGTTCCTGGGGTGATGCGGTGCATTCCGCGGGCGAACTTCTGTCCGCCGTCGTGCTGCAGAGATATCGGTCATGCGGTTGCCGAACCATGAACGATCTGCGAAGATGTCCGCATGACGGCCATCGCCCCGCTGCCCGACACCCCCATCGACCGCCGCGCGCAGTTTGCGGCCATGGCTTTGGCGGGCGTGGTTCTTGGCGGCGCGCTGCTTGCCGAGAGTGCGTTTCCCACCAAGGTGTGGTTCGGTGGCGCGGCATGCGTTTCAGTCTTATGGATTGCCGCAGCAGCGGGATACGGTCGGGTGCTCCGCCGCGTGTTGTTCCCGCGCATGGAGGCCGGTGACCCGCGCCGAACCCCGCTGGCCGTCGGGCTTGGAGTGGCATTCGCATTGGCGGTGGTCAACCTGCTCGCGACGCTTGGATTCATGCCGACGCATGCGTGGTGGCGGTTTGGCTGGTGGATCGGCATGGGGATCGGCTGGATTCTGGCCGGCTGGCCCGACGTGTCAGCGCGTTTTGTTGGCAGCCTGTTCCGCGTGCGCTCCATCGCGGCGGACCCCCTGCTTTGGTGCGCACTGCCGGCGATCGCTGCGTTGGCGTTAGCCACCGCGTTGCCGCCCGGACTGGCGTGGAGCACGGAGTTTGGTGGCTACGACGCGCTTGCCTACCACCTGGAATTACCAAAGGAGTGGTTGGCCGCGGGCGCACTGGAGCCGCTTCGGCACAACGTCTATTCCGCTTTCCCAAGCTTCATGGAAGGCGCGTACCTGCAACTCTTCTCGCTCTCCGCTGACGCCGTTCCGGCGCATGACATGGCCTTGGCACCGCAAGCACTGCACGCGGTCCTTGCGGTATGCGCCGCGTGGATGGTGGCAGCCACGGCCGAGGTGATTGCTGGCGGCGATCGGCGCCAGCGAGCGTGGGCACGAGCGATCGGATGGTGCGGATTCCTCGGGATTCCATGGGTGATTGTCACCGGCAGTTTGGCCTACAACGAAATGGCCGTGCTTCTACTGTTGGCTGCCGCCATGCTGGCGTGGACCGCGCGCGAGCAAGCCGGAGCATGGCGCATCGGAGTCGCTTTGGGTCTGCTACTGGGCGCCGCAGTGGGTGCAAAGTTGGTTGCTGCAGGCATGGCTGTGTTGCCGTTTGCATGCTGGGCGGTGGTGACCGCACATCCAAACACCACCAGTGCCACGCGCCCCGCACGGGCGTTGGCAGTGAGCGCCGGAGCGGCCTCGCTCACGGCGCTCCTGATACTTGCGCCGTGGCTCATCCGAAATCATGCCGCCACCGGATCGTGGACATTCCCGTTTCGGGTGCCGCTCATTTCGTCTGGCAATGGATGGTGGACGGAAGAGCAAATGACACGCTTTGCCGCCGGTCACGCGGCTGCTGCCGACATGGGAATTGGCGCGCGCCTGCGTGCGCTTGGCGATGCCGGATTCCTACAAGGATTCGGCGCGGCCCCCGATGCGGATCCGTGGCTGCCACAATGGAGCGTTGCGTTCTGGATCGGAAGCGTGGCGATCGTGGTGCTCATGATTGGTATGCCGCGCGTGCGGCACATGCGGTCCATGGGTCTTGCGCTCGGGGCGATGCTTCTGGCGCAGTTGGTGTTCTGGATGTTTGCAACACACCTCAAGTCACGGTTCCTGCTTCCCTGCGCGGTGCCGCTGACGGTGGCAACGGCGGTGGCGGCGGCGCCAGTACTGGCACAACAGACGCGCGGAATCATTGTTGCACTCAGCGCGCTGCTGCTGACGGCGTGGTCACTGCAGCCGAGCCTGCTGATGCGGATCGATACGCGCACCGCCAGCGCGGTGGAACTGTGCGCTTCTGGCCGGACCGTGGCAACGGATGTTGATGGCCAGGGAATGGTGCAGGAGATTGCCAACGACCTTGGCCCGGGTACCGCAGCATTCGCGCAAGAATCAGCCACGCTGGGCGATGCCATGCCGCTTGCATGGAATGCCAACTGGCTATTGTCGCCCGGCGCCGTGCTTGGTAGCGAAGGCGATGCCGATGTGTTCTGGTGCCGCACCACGCCGATCACTGGCACCGTGTGGGACGGCGGACCGTTGACGCGCGTGTTGCGCGCGCATCCGGATGATCCGGCAGCTGCCGTGCGCGCGCTTAGTATCGATGAACACCTCACGCACCTGGCCATTGGCGAATCCATGCTGGCACGGTGGAAGGTATCGGGTTGGATCGACCCCATCCTCACCCCCGACCGAGTGCGCGCAGTGGCGGCATTACTCAATCCCGTGGCGCGTACCGTGTCGGGCGGCGTGGTCTACAAAGTGCCGCTCGCCCACTGAGACACTCGTAGACTGCATGCATGAACAGCGCCATGATGGTGGTCCTTCTTCTTTCTGCGCAGCCAGTACCTGCGCCCCCTGCTGCACCCGTGCCGCCCGGCCCGCCCCCGGTCAAGAGCGTGGACGGCGCCGCGGGTATCGCCGCCATCTGGAAGGACAGCACCATTACGTGGGACCGCCTGCGCCCAGTACTTGCGGAACTTGCAGGAAGTGCCGCGCTGCAAGAAGTGCTCTTGGACGAACAGCTCGCGGAACGCGCCCGCACGCGCGGCATTGCGCCGGACGCTGCGGCACTGAAGCGCGAAGAAGAATTGCTGCTTGGGTATCTAGATAAAGACCGTGCCCGCGCCGATCGATTGCTGGAGGAATTGCGAGCACGCCAAGGACTTGGACCAGTGCGCTGGAACGGTTTGCTGTGGCGCAACGCGGTGCTGCGTGCGCTGGTTGCCCCCGATGTTGAAGTGCAGGAAACGCAAATTATGGCAGCCCACGATGCCGCCCACGGCCCCAAGCGGAAGCCGCGCGTGATTGCCGTCCCTGACCTGCGCGGCGCACAAAATGTGACCGATCGGCTGGCAAAAGGTGATCGATTTGAGGACATTGCTGCTGAAATCAGCACTGATATCAGTGGAGCACGCGGCGGCCTCATTTCACCAATGAGTAAGTTTGATCCAGGAGTCCCCGCCGCGGTACGCGAAGCGCTCTGGTCCGTACCCACGGTGGGCGCGGTATCGGCACCAGTATTGGTGGGCACCGGCTATGTCATCGTTCGATATGAAGGCGACGTTGCCGGCGACGGCGTTCCACTCAGCGCCGTCCATGAAGAGGCTGCCCGCGCAGTACGCATTGCTCAAGAACGCGCGCGCATGGATCAACTAGCACAGGAATTAGTGCGCACCGCCAAGCCGACCATCTTTGACGATGCCCTGGCAGACGGATGGAACCGCGTCAGGATGGAAGCCACGAGATCCGGGCCACCGCCACAGGAGTAAGTAGCGCAATCGGTATCGCCACCGCTACTGCCGCTGGTAATCCGCTGATCGGCGCGGCCATGACCACGGCCGACACAATGATGGTGGGCACTGCAATGGTGGCCGCCGCTACGCACATCTGCAACATGTTGGCAGGGCCGCGCTTCAGGAAGAACGGCACCGCAATGGCCAACACCAGCAAATTGACGAGCACTGCACCAACGCGGCCAAACTGCATTCGATCCGCCTGGGAACGCTCCAACGCGCCAGCTTCTGCCAACTTTCCGAGATCTGCGCTGGACAGCATCTGCGCAAAGAGCCGGTAATGCCGAGCGGTGATCGCCTTTGGCGAAAGGTCCGTCTTCCACTCAGCCGCCGGCATCGGTGGCGGAGACTGCGTCACTCCGTCGCGCACTGCCGGATCACGGAGCACCGAAGTACCACCCGTCAGCACCCAGGTTGATCGCGCCTCGTCCCAGATCGCGGAGGGCGCGGTGGTACGACGTATCAACGAACCACGCTCGTCGCGTTCCAGGCCAAGGAATCCACTAATGCGGTGTGATTCCGGATCAAAGCTGGACGCATAGAGCAAATTACCAGCGCTATCACGTGTCACCGTCACCGGAAACGAAGCGCGATCGCGTCGACCAAGATCGGAGTGATCAAGCATCAACTGATCAGCAAAACGTGGAAGCACCAATTCCTGATTCAGTACACCAACCACATTCAGTGCCAGCGACGCCACCAACACCGCCCACACGCAGCGCCGAAGCGGAACACCGGCGGCCATGATCGCCACCAGTTCTCGGGTGCGATGCATCTGCGAGAAGGTGAAACCCATGGCGCCCACGCAGAGCAGGCCAACCATGAATTGGAAGAATTGAAAGGCGCGCGGACCGTGGAACTGAAAGATCATCGCCACAAATGCAACCGCTCGGTATTTGTAGGTGCCATTCTCCACAACGAATGACGCAGCGCGCAAGTACTTCTCCATCTGCAAGATCACATCGATCGACGATGCAAAGACGAACAGCAGCGTGAACAGGACAAAGAAGTTCCAGAGGAAGCGGCCGATGATGGTTCGATCAAGAATGCGCATGGCGTACGTGCTCGCTGGTTCAGTTGCGAACGATGCGCCTCCATGTGAAGAACAAGACCGACAGCAGCAAGAAGTTGCCGCCCCACATCACCGCGGATCCAACCAGCAGACTGCCGTCAGACATCAGTAACTGGCCGCCAGAAACCATGAAGATGTTGGTGACGGCGGGAATGAATGCCAAGAGATACACAGTGAGCGGCATCGCCCGCTTCATCGCCACCGCGAGCGTCGCGCCAAGGAGCAGTACCAAGACAATGCTTGCCGATTGCGCTAAACGGTTGGCCACATGCGAATCACACTCCCACACAACATCGTCGCGCATCAGCTGCAGTTTCGCCACTTGCCGAGGAAGTTGCGCACGCATGGCTGGAAGCGGAGCAACGCTATTGGTGGTTGGAAACTCACGCGCGGCGCGCAGTACTTCCACGCTTGAAACGGCTGACCAATCCTTTGGCGTGCAACCAATTGGAAGTAGATCATCGATACGCGGCGCCCAGCGTCCCGGAAGCCCGGTGACCAGATCCTGCGTCTGCGTGGAGCCGGGAATGATCAGCGCGAATCGTGGTTCAAATCTAGACTCGCTGACGGCGCGCAGTGTGCCGGTCGACGCGTGGGCGCTGCGAATCTGCTTGCCCTTGGACGTTTCTAAGAGCAAGAAATCCTCGTGACCAGGGGCGGGGCGCAACTCGCCGTCTTTGACTGACACCTGACTGATTCGGAAGGCGCGATCCGTGCCAGGCTCGGAAAGTTCAATCGTGCCACGAGCAACGGCTGGTTCAACGCAGCGCCACAGTTCCATTTCCCCCAGTATCGCCACCAACGGACGCTTGGCGGCACCAACAGTCGCGGAGCGATCGACATCACCGCGCAGCGCAAAGATCTCCTGCACCGCCAGAAATTTGGGGCTTCTTTCAAACCCGCTGTAGAGCGACGATGCTTCCGGCTCCGCCAACGGCAATGTGACGATCGCACCTTCGGACGGGCGAACCACCGTGGCGTTCATCAAGGAAATCTTGGCGACCATGCCGCGTGGGGTTTCATGGATGTCCACCGCGGCATCCTCGGCAGTGAACTCCGTAGCGATGGAACTGCCACCCGCTTGATCAAGTTCGATAGCGGCCACACCAGTAAGCAGAAGTCTGCGCTTGATGCCCAATCCAGCCGGAGGTTCCACCTCACGTGCAGCATCGGCATAGATCATCATCTTGTCTGCAACCACCGCCTCACCGCGACCAACTGCGGCAATCAGAACCTGCGTGGCGTCTGCCGTTGCCAGTTCCTTCATGCGCGTCCAGAAATGCGGAACAACAAATGCCACCAGCACCAACATCACTACGCACAGCGTGCCACCCAGAATTGCGACTGGTGCAAAGACCCTTCGATAGCCCATACCACACGCCGACATGGCAACCACTTCGTTGTCGGTAGCGAAGCGGTGCATCACCAACGTCGATGCAAAGCCTGCCGCAAACGGCATGGCAAATTGCAGCATTGGCACCATCGCCAAGGTCACATATTTAAAGATGGTGTTGGCGCCGATCGAATTGTCCGCCAGCGGCTTCGCTGCGGCACCGAAGGCGATGACCGTCACGATCACCGATGTAGTGACTGCAAACACGCGCAGTAATTCCCAAGCAACATGGCGCCACAGTGTCCACGGAATTCCCGTGAGGCGAAGTTCGCCATCCGGCGCGGGCGTCGCGGTGGATTCCAACTGTTGATCCATGTGCATGGTGGAGCGGTGCCGCACTCAGCGGAGACCGTACTCCTTCAACTTGCGGTACAGCGTGCGCTCGCCTATGCCAAGCATCTGCGCAGTTTGCTCACGATTTCCAGCAGTCATTGCCAACGTCTGCCGAATTGCTTCCTTCTCAAGTTTGTCAAGGCCAACTCCAGCGAGTGAACCAACTGCACCCTGCCCCTCGGCGGAGTCGTCCGAAGATCGCACTTCATCAGGAACATCACGCAGCGAAAGTTCCGGTCCTTGCGAAGTGACCACCATGCGATGAATGGCGTTGAACAATTCACGCACATTGCCCGGCCAGTCGTAACCAATCAGCCGCATCATCACTGGCTGTGGCACCAGCGGGCGCGGCCGACCAAGCTCCGCCGCGTACTTGCCGACGGCGTGATTCACCAGCAGCGGAATGTCCTCGCGCCGCTCGCGCAGCGGAGGAATGACGATCTCCGCACCGCGGATTCGGTAGTAAAGATCCTCACGGAAGCGCCCGTCCTTTGACATCTGTGACAAGTCACGATTGGTGGCACTGACGAAACGAACATCGGTCTTGCGCTGCTCATTGGAACCAAGCCGCACCAGGTCGCCAGTTTCAAGAACGCGCAGCAATTTAGGCTGCATGGTGAGCGGCATATCACCGATCTCGTCAAGGAACAGCGTGCCTTTGTCTGCAAATTCAAATACACCTTCGCGATCCTTGTCCGCGCCGGTGAAGGCTCCGCGCACGTGTCCAAAGAGTTGGTCTTCCAGCAAACTCTCGGACTGACCGGCCGCGTTAAATGTCACGTAGCGACGGGATGCGCGCCGACTGGCCTTATGAATAGCGGCAGCCACCAGCTCCTTACCAGTACCACTCTCCCCGCGTACCAACACCGGGATGGAACTTGGGGCAACCTGGCGGATCAAGGCCACCACTTGGCGCATGGCCGGGCTGTCGCCAATGATGCCTTCAAAGCCAAACGCTGCATCAAGTTCGCCCTTCAAACGGCTGTTTTGATGGCGCAATACCACGGTTTCCGCGGCGCGCTGCACCAGATTGCGGAACACCACCAGATCAATGGGTTTCTCAATGAAGTCGTATGCCCCACCCTGCAAGGCGCGCTTGGCGGTGGGAATGTCCCCGTGCGCTGTGACCATGATGGTCTCGGCGTCGGGCTGCAGCCGCTTGGCCAATTCCAACACTTCAAGCCCCGCGGTTGGCGATTCCATCACTAGGTCGGTGACGATCACGTCAAACGCCCCGTGGCGCAATTCATCTTCGGCCTCGGCCCGGCTGTGGCGAATAGTGCAGACATGACCCGGTTTTTTAAGGGCTTCCGCCATGGTCTCGGCGTGCCCGCGATCGTCATCGACCAAGAGAACCTGCGCGTGGATGTCTGTGTTGCCCGCCATGAGAGACCGGATTGTAAGGGTGACCAACCCCGTCCCGGCGGACAAGTGTCCCGAAAGAACGCCTGTCATGCCAAAACAATGAGGATTTTCGACCCGGCTTGCCGATATCTTGGACGTGAACGATATTGACCTCGCCTACATCTCGACCGCAGGAGCTCGCACCACTCACCGGAGCACCGCCCGAGATGCCGTCGCGGATCCAAAGGATGAATCTGTGAGCACACTGTTTGAGAGCACCGGCCCAAGCCTGAAGGACCTGGAAGTCCCCGACTTCGCAGGTCGGCGCGTGTGGCTGGTTGGTATCGGTGGATGCGGAATGAGTGGGCTTGCACAGATGCTCAAGCGACGTGGCGCAGAAGTTTCCGGCAGTGATATGACGGCAAGTTCGGCAACCGAAGCACTGGAGTCCGAAGGCATCACCGTGCGCATTGGTCACGCTGCGGACCAACTGCCCGCTCCATGCGACCTGGTGATTGCCAGTGCCGCCATCAAGAGCGAACACCCTGAAGTTGACGAAGCGCGTCGCCGCGGTATTGACGTGGTGAGTTACGCGGAGGCCATTGGTCTGGTGCAGAAGGGACGCACTGGCGTCAGCATCGCCGGCACGCACGGCAAGAGTTCCACCAGTTCAATGCTCTCTTACGTGCTCATTGAGTGCGGACTTGATCCAAGTTTGATTGTTGGCGCAACGTGCGCACAGATTGGTGGCGGTAGTCGTACTGGTTCAGACACTATTCCTGCTGGTACGCAACGCGGTCGCCCCGGCATTCTTGTTGCGGAGGCTTGCGAGTTCAATCGCAGCTTCCACCATCATCACCCGGTGATTGGCCTGATCAACAATGTTGAAGAAGATCACCTAGAAATCTACGGAAATCTTGAGAACATCATCAAGGCGTTCCATGAATTCGCAGCACTGATTCCAGCAGCAAAGCATGGCGGAAAGTTGTTGATCGCTGCTGATGGCGCGCATCGACGCGACGTAGCCAGCGGCCTGTCCTGCGCAGTGTCGACGTTCGGTTGGTCGCCTAGCGCTGACTACCACGTTCAATACGATCCACGTACTGGCCTCAGCACCATCCTTGTTGATGGTCAAGCCGTCTGCAGTTGGGTAGGCCGAATGCCCGGCGACCACATGGCACTCAACGGTGCCGCGGCAGCAATCTTGGCGCACTGGCTCGGCGCGGAGTGGACTGCCATCGGCACTGCGCTTGGAAACTTCCTTGGTCTTGATCGGCGCATGCAGAACTTGGGCGAACGCACCATGCGTCACGGCGGCGTGGTCACGGTGTTCGATGACTATGGTCACCACCCCACCGAGTGCGAAACCACGCTCAAGGCGTTGCGGACACGCTTCGAACCCAAGCGCCTCATTTGCGTCTTCCAACCGCATCAACACAGTCGCACGCGATTCCTTCTTGAGCACTTTGCAAAGAGCTTCTCGAACGCCGACATGGTGATCGTGCCGGACATTTACTTTGTGCGCGACAGTGAAGAGGAGCGCACCAAGGTGAGCGCCTCCGACCTTGTTGATCGCCTGCGCGCGCGCGGCATTGCCGCCATGCACCTGTATCCGTTCGACGCCATTGTTGAACAATTGGAAATGATGGCCGCCGACGGTGACCTGATTGTGGTCATGGGCGCCGGACCGGTTTGGAAGATCGGCCACGCCTTTCTTGGCCGCGCCAGCGGGCACGCGTAATGACCATGGCCACACATCCACTGGGAAGTACCACGCTCTTTGCTGACCTCGATGTCAACGTGGAGCTTGATGCGCCGCTTGCGCAACACACCTGGTACGGCATCGGTGGTTCTGCTGATGCCCTGGTTCGACCGCAAACGCCCGAGGCACTTGCCACCCTGCTGCGACGCTGCTCGCGCAACGCCGTGCGCGTTCGCATTCTTGGCGAAGGTGCCAATCTCTTGGTTGCTGACGAAGGCGTCGAAGGCGTGGTGGTCCGATTAGATGCCCCCTGTTTCAAGGGGCTGCAACTCAACGCCAATGGACCAGTCACTGCAGCACGCGTTGGCGGAGGCCGCGACCTGGGTAAGACCATCCGCGAAACGGTCGCTGCAGGCCTGGCGGGCCTGGAACCGCTGATCGGTATTCCGGCCACCATCGGCGGTGCGGTGCGAATGAACGCCGGCGGTAAGTACGGCGCCATTGGTGACACGTTGCAATCGGTTGGCCTTGTTGATTGGAACGGCGAAGAACACGTCTATGACCGCGCCGCCATCCGATGCGAATACCGGCACACTGACCTGCCGCCTGGCATCGTGACGTGGGCGGTACTGTCGTTGCAAGCTGCTGATCCAGTGGCTCTGCGCGCGCGCTCCAAGGAAATCAGTGAATACAAAGCCAGCGTGCAGCCGCTTGCGGCACACAGCGCGGGCTGCATGTACAAGAATCCAATCCACCCCGCCACTGGTGTTCGCATCAGTGCCGGCAAGGTCATTGATGATGCTGGTCTCAAGGGAACTCGCGTGGGCGGCGCGTTAGTCAGCGGCCAACACGGGAACTTCATTGTGGTTGAACCCGGCGCTCGTGCCGCGGATGTCATGGAATTGGCAGCGCTGGTGGCTGCAGAAACGTTTGCGCGCACGGGCGTCCGGCTCGAGCGCGAGGTAGTCTTCTGGCGCCGCGGCGAGGCGTAAGCCCGCACGGTTTCCACTGCGCCACCGGACGGCGCGTCATGCATCGCAAGGAGGCGAGCACATGTCTGCAAGCAACACCAATTCCCACGCCACCACGCCGAACACTGGCGCGGGCGTTCTGCCGCGCAGCATCCTGGTGCTCAAGGGCGGCCCCGACGCGGAGCGCGAAGTCAGCATGAAGTCCGGAGGCATGGTGGCCGCCGCGCTGCGCCGCGCTGGCATGGATGTGAATGAAGTCACCATCGATCGACCCAGCCTTGAAGAACTACGCGGCATGCGCGGCGAGGTGGTGTTCCCGGTGCTGCACGGATCATGGGGCGAAGGCGGCCCACTGCAGGAACTTCTTGAAGCGGACGGCCGACCCTACGTTGGATGCGGCCCGAAGGCAGCCCGACTAGCCATGGACAAAATCACCTCTAAGGCGTTGGTTTCTGAGTTTGGCGTGCCGACGCCGCGCTCACAAGAACTGCGCAACAACGTTGAATTCTCCTTGGACTTCCCAGTGGTCCTCAAGCCCGCGGACGACGGCTCAAGCGTGGACCTGCGCATCTGTCACAGCATGCAGGAAGTCATGCGCGCGCGCCTTGAAATTGGGCCGCGCCGCGAACGCATCCTTGCTGAAGAATTCATCACCGGCCGCGAACTCACCGTTGGCTTGATTGACGGCGAGTGCCTGCCGATCATTGAGATCCGCCCGCGCGAGGGCACCTACGACTACGAAGCGAAGTACAACCGGGACGACACGCAGTACATCCTCGACCCAGAACTTCCAGTGGGCGTGGCTGATGCGGTTCGTGCGTTTAGCCGCGCAGCATGGCATGCGGTTGGTTGCCGCGACGTAGCGCGGGTGGACTTCATGCTGGATGAACGCGGTCCATGGTTCCTGGAAATCAACACGATGCCTGGGTTTACCGACCATTCATTGGTGCCGAAGGCGGCAGACCATGCCGGCATTTCCATGGAAGAACTGGTGACCGGGCTGGTCCGTCGCGCACTGGCCCGCGCCTGTGCTCGCCGCGTCGCGGCCTGATCGTTCCGCGGCGTACTGCCCCGTCGTTCTGCTGCGCGCCGCCTCGGCAGGGCCTATCAGCTGCCCGTGACTTGGCTGATGAATCGTCGGTGAATTGGTCGATGAAACCGTTCGTATGGCGAAGTCATCGAAGTCCGCGTCCGACGCCCCACGCACATCCCCCAAGCAGTTGCCGAAGTGGCTTCCCACAGCGGCCTGGAGCGTTTGTTTGGGCGGAGTTGCCATTGCTTTGGCAGTGGCCGTCCCGCGGCTTCTCAACTCCACCGCCAACGCCACCCTGCCCGCGCCGATCCGAGTGGTGCTCAGCGGTCAGCCGACATGGCTTCCAAAGGATGAACGCGCGGCGATCGAACGCGGCATCATCAAGTCGCTGGCCTCATCACCGTTTGATCGAGATGGCCTGATCGCGGCACAAGATGTTGCAACGCGCTGCGGCTGGTATTCCGATGTGCAGCAAGTCCATCGCGCCAACGTGGACGAAGTGATCGTTGAGGGAAGCTGGGCCATTCCCTGCGCACTGGTCTGCGATGCTGACGGCGAACACTTAGTAGACACCCGCGGTCGACTGCTGCCCCGCACGTATCCAACTGGTCGCGGCCCGAAGCTGCTGCGTATCAACGGCGTCACCATGCCTCGCCCAACAACGATCGGTGCCCAGTGGACGGGCGATGAGATTGCTGCTGCGCTCACCATGGCGACGCTCTTCTCTGAGTGCGCTTGGCGATCGCAAATTGCCGCCATTGATGTGAGTTCATGGACCAATGACGGCACCGTGACCGTGCTGAGTGACAAAAACTGCAAGATCATTTGGGGGCGCGCGCCGGGCAAGGAAACTGCTTCAGAAGTGCCTGCCACGCAGAAACTCGCTGTGCTGCAGATGGCATTCACTCAAAGTGGACGCGTGGACACCGGCGCTGCTGTGCTTGATTTGCGCGGCGACCTCACCTGCGCGCGCTGACATACAAACTTGCTGGTACCGCACCCGCGCTCCGCGGCGATAGCATTGCACCCATGCCGCTCCCTCGCGGACTTGTCATGTGCAGTTTCATCTGGATCATTGCCTGCTTCGCAGCAACGATCGGATTGAGCGCGCCCATTCAACCGACCAGCGGCGTCTACACACCTTCCGTTCGTGCCATGCTGGCGTTGCTTGCTGTGGGTGCGTGCCTGCTTTGGCCCATCGCGCGCCTGGCCTACGCCCACGGCGCGTGGACACCCGCACGCGTGGCGGTGGACATGATCACCATCATGGTGGCGTTCCATGCCATCTTCTGGCCATTGCACTTGGTCACCTACTGGACCGCGGCGCAGATGATGGCCATCGACCTCTTGCTGTGCGGATGGATCGCGGCTACTGGCGCATGGATAGCACTGGCATTGCGCCCTGACAGACGGCGCATGGTGTGGTCCACAGGGTGGATGGCGATCGTTGTTGCCGGCGTGGTGTTGGACGCCGTGGGCCTGCAGGCGCCATTTCCTGAACTGGCTGGCCCATATGCCGCGCTGCTTCGATTGACCCCAGAACGCACCGATTCAGTGGTGATTCCGATGTGGTCGGTGGCTATCTGGCCGTGGATTCTGGCGTCCGGGGCCTGGGCGGGAGTGCTCTTGACGTCCAAACGGTTGCCCCGAACGGCAAGCCCGGCTAACCTCTAGGAGCCTCGCGGCGGGATCACCCGCCGCATGCCGTTTTTAGTATCTGCGCACCAGCGAGGACAGTCCTCGCCTCCGCACGTAGTCCGCAGTAGTAATTCACGGAGCGATAGCGACCATGGAGATCATCTCCCCATCCGATCACGCCAAGATGGAGCAGCAACTCAAAGAGTTGTTTGCCCAGCGACCGATCATTTCCAGTCGTATCGCCGACGCGCGCGCCAACGGAGACCTCAAGGAGAACGCCGACTACCACGCTGCCCGCGAGGAGCAAGGTCTGATCGAGGCGAAGATTCGTGAACTGGAGGCGCGCCTGCGCACCGCGCAAGTGGCTGGGGACTCAGCGGTACCAAAGAACATGGTGTTCCTGGGCGCGACCGTGCTGCTCCGCGACACCACCACCAACAAGAAGCAGAAATTCAAGCTCGTTGGAAATCCCACTGACGACGACGGCGACTACATCGAGGTCACCTCTTCGAGTCCGCTCGGAGTGGCGTTGATGAAGTCGCATGTTGGCGAAACAGTCCGCGCTGATCTGCCCAAGGGCGAGAAGCGATTCGAGATCCTCGAGATCTGCGATTGACACTCTGCATGGCCGGGGACTGACGGATGGATCATCTCATCAATCAACTCCTGCGCGAGACTCTCGGGCTGCCGCTTGTCGCTGGCGTGTTCGGATGGGTGGTGGCGCTTGCGTTTGTATTGAACGTCGGGCTGAGTGTGCGCATCATCTGGGTCAAGGGGTCCCGACCCAATGCGGCACTTGCATGGATCGCCACGCTCTTTGCGCTGCCAATCTTTGGGTTGATTCTGTATCTGGTGATTGGTGAAAATCGAATCGGCACCATTCGCCGTCGCCGCCACGCACGCATTGTCGAGGAAGTTGCAGGAATCAGCGGCGTTTGGTCGGACCCACGCGTGCTGGCGTCCAACATGAGTACCGCCGACACGCAGATGGCACATCTGGGGGAAACCTCCGGTGCGCCCGCCGTACTCAATGGGAATCTCCTGCAATTGAGCGGCGACCCTGCCGAACAGCTACGGTGGATGACCGAAGACATTGATGCCGCACAACAGAGTGTCGACGCCCTGTTCTATATTTTTGAGCAAGACGCCACCGGAACCGCCGTTGCCAATGCGCTCGGTCGCGCGGCGCAGCGTGGCGTCACCGTGCGGCTTCTGTTGGACGACATTGGTTCGCGCGCATTCCTGCGCAGTCGCATGCGCAAAGAATTGGCTCAACAAGGAGTGCACGTGATCGCCGCACTTCCGGCTTCGATCCTGCGCATGCCGTTCAAACGCGTGGACATTCGCAACCACCGCAAGCTGATCGTGGTGGATGGAAAGATCGCCCAAACTGGTAGCCGCAATGTTGCCGACCCCGACTTTAAAGGCGACGCATCTGGCAAAGTGGGCGCCTACATCGATTCGTGGATCCGCATTCGCGGGCCAGTCGCGCGCGATTTGCACATTCTGTTCTTAGAGGACTGGGGTCTTGATGCTGGATTGCACGGATCACGGCAATTGCCGGACGAGCCGCCAGTCAACGCTGGTGGCGTTCCGGTGCAGGCGATTCCGTCGGGACCGAACTTTGAGAACAACATGGTGGCCGAACTGATCCAGGCCGCCATTCAGTTGTCGCGCCGCGAGATCGTCTTTACAACTCCCTATTTCCTGCCCGACAGCGCCACCATTGCTGCACTGGAAGTTGCCGCACGGCGCGGGCTACGCGTCACACTGATTGTTCCCCGCGCCAACGACAGCAAACTGGTCGCACTGGCCAGCCGTGCAAATTACGGCCGACTGCTCGCCGCCGGCGTGGAACTATGGGAACACCGGCACGGCTTCCTGCACTCCAAGACCATCTCCGTGGATGATGAGTTGGCCATCGTGACCACCGCCAATCTTGATCGACGGAGTTATGAAATCAACTTCGAGACCAGTATTGTTGTCTACGACAATGTGTTCGCGACGCAATTGCGCCGCTTGCAACAGTCGTACATCGCTTCCAGTGATCGACTTGATGTGAATGCATGGAACCAGCGCGGAGTATTGCCGCGATTTGCTGAGAATCTGGCAAACTTGATGTCGCCACTCCTGTGACCACGTCCGTGCAACCAGCAGCGCGCTGAGTCATGGACGTTGACGTGATTCAAGGTCATGGATGCACAAAATCAACCGTTCTTCCCGGAGTGACCGGGTACTTCACTTCGGCATAGGGTGCGAATCCAGCCGGTCCCTTGACGATCGGCCACCGCACCTCCAGCTGCAAGTCTTTCCACGAATCGGGAACGCCAAACTGCACTTCAGTTGATGCCGTGCTTTGAAACGGACCACCCGCCCAGATCCACCGCTTGGCAAGCACGCGGGGCGTCGGTGTTCGTGTTGAGAGTTCCACCCATGCACCGATGCCGTGACTCGTTCCCGGCGTTGGGCCGCGCAAGCGCACTTTGATCCAGTCATGGGACTGGTCATGCATGTTGCGCAAGACGCGCAACGGACCGTTCAACTCCGCTACCACGATGTCAATGTCACCATCATTATCCAGGTCATTGAACACCGCAGTGCGATCACGATGCGCGCCGCGCAAACCCGCACCCGGATCGGTCACCACTTCAAAGCGAGCACCAACGCGGCGCATCACTAACGGTGGTTGCTGGTAGTCCGAATCCATGGCAACCTTGGTCGCCTGCGGATAGACGTGACCATTGAAGACCACCACGTCTTCGGCACCATCGTGATCCAGGTCGTCAAATGACGTGGCCCAGCCCAGAAGTGGGCGACTGGCAGCGCCCAGACCAAACTGCGCGGTGCGATCATCAAAGAACTTGCCGTCTAAATTCAGGTGCAGCGTGTTGGTGTCACTGGAGAAATTGGTGGTGAACACATCGGGACGCCCGTTGCCATCGACATCACCGATGGCAATGCCCATGGTGGCCTGCCCCGCGCCGTCAATATTGGTGGCGATACCCGAGGTCATGCCGCGTTCTTCAAATCGCAATGGACCTCCGGGCTCGGTGCGATTCATGAACAGGGAATTTTGCTCGGAATCATTGGCAACGAATACATCGAGCCGCCCATCGGCGTCGAAATCAACCACCGCGAGATTCAGCCCGTATCCCGGAATCGCTTTGCGAATGCCCGCCGACTCGCTGACATCGCGGAAGGTTCCATCACCGCGGTTCTCATAGAGAATGTCAGCGCGCGCTGGCAATCCGCGCGGCCCCGCCATCACTTGCATACCCTTGAAGGCAGCCGGCGGCGGTGGCATCGACGGGTCGAAATCTAAGTAGTTGACAACAAAGAGATCCAAATCTCCGTCCATATCCAGGTCAGCAAATCCTGCACTGGTGGACCACGCCGGATCGCCGAGTCCCGCCTGCGCTGTGACATCTGTAAACCGCCCGTCGCCCATGTTCTTGAGCAAGATGTCCGCACCAAAGCAACAGATGTACAAGTCATCGCGGCCGTCGCCGTCGTAGTCACCGGTAGCGCATCCGAATGCCCAACGCGTGGGGCGTGCGCCCATGCGCTCGGAGACGTCGCGGAATTTCAGCCCACCAAGATTCTCAAAGAGGCGCGCTCCCGGTCCGTGCTCCGGGTCTGCCAACGTTGCACCGTTGGGCATAAAGAGGTCCATGTCACCATCGCCATCGAAGTCAATGAGCGCCAAACCGCCGCCCTTTACTTCAACAATCTGTGTAGATGGAAGCTTTCCACTGGTCATCACGGCATCAATACCACTACCTGCAGTGGCGTCTTCAAATCGAATGGATGCCGGCGGAGCCACCACTGGCGCGGTCTGGGCGTGCGCGTACAAATGCGGCGCGGCCAGCGTCAATGCAACGGCACAGGTGTTCGTGATGATCATGTTCATGGCAACGGTTTCTCAGTTTCTGTGCGCGCCTTGATTTCCGCCTGACGAGCGCGAGCATTGGCTGCATCACTCGCGCGACCGAGTCGGTCAAGGACGCGCGCCAACTTGGACCACGCCTCGCCGTGAGTTTCAAAGAGATCAACCGCCTGTCGATAGCACTGCTCTGCTTCCGGCAATCGGTCTTGACGCAGAAGCACATCGCCCAGGCGCGCTAAATTCTTGGCTCGCTCGCGCGCCGCGCCCTGCTGCTCCCCAAGCAATTTCAGCGCGCGACGAAAGTAAACCTCCGAGTCAATCACCCGATCTTCTTCGTAGGCGATCAGTCCCAGCGCAAACTGCGTGTCGTCATAGTTTGGAAACGCGCTCGCATGCGTTGTGAAAGCAACGCGCGCACCCGGAAGGTCGCCCAAGTAGTAGCGGCACCAACCGAGGTAATGCACCGCGTGTGCGGCCTCAGGAAAGGAATCAACTGGCGCCGCACTGGCGCGCTCCAAATAGGGAAGCGCTTCACCGTACCGCTTCTCCTTATGCAACGCGAGGCCCAGGTAGAAGCCGGCACGCAGGTCCTCGGGACGCTCCTTCACCAGGGAACGCGCCACCGCCTCGGCGGATGGATACTGCGAACTTCGAAGCAACTTCCGAACCACCTCCCAGCGTGGGTCGGGCGCGGCGGGAGTGGCTGCGACCGGGGGCGGAACGGGGGTAGTCACCGCGCCGGGCAGGGCCTCCTGCCCCCCGATCGGGGGTCCCGGATTCGCCACACCGGCGTTTGCCCCCGGCGTGGGGTCAAAAATCAGCGCTAGAAGGCCAATGATCGCTCCACCTGCCGCCACTGTCCATTGGGTCCGCAACTCCTTCATTCGCAAAAGTATAGGTGTGTTTACGGACCTTCTGGTGGCACCCGACCAAACGGGGGTTACATTGTGATGTTGGCAGAATTGCGAGTTTATCGGTGCAAGTGCGCCGAACAGTGCGTACGGTTACTACGCACGGCGTTCGTCGTTAGCGGCGTGATTCTTACCGACAGCTCTCTTAGCCTGCACACACTCCGTCGCCACGCTGCACAGTCACATACGAGAACCCCATGCGGATGAACCCCGGAACGCATATCGCTAGTCTCGCTGTCGTGACCGCTTCGTTCTTTGCGCTATGCGCTGATGGCGGGACGCTCGAGTTGCAGCCCCGCGCCGGCGACCCGATACGCGAACTCACCGCCGCACAGCGCAGCCTCTTTGACATTGGACGCGTCCTCTATTCGACACCCATCCCAGCCACCGAAGGCATGGGACCGATCTTCAACAAGAGTAACTGCCAGTCGTGCCACTCAAACCCTGTCGGCGGTTGGGGCAACGCCAGCGTCACCCAATTTGGAATCTCTGACAAGGGTTCGTTCACTATGGTTCCGGGCGAGTCACAGAGTCTCTTGCAAGAATTTGGCGTGAGCGAATTCTGCATGGAGATCATTCCCGCCACCGCTAATTTTACAGCGATCCGCATGACCAACTCCAGCATGGCGTTTGGAATGGTTGAAGCTGTTCCGGATTCGGCCATTGCACTCTTAGAAGATCCCAATGACACGAACGGTGACGGCGTGTCAGGTCGAATCCACTGGGTTCGACCACTTGAGGAAACCAACAGCAGCAGCCCGCTCCGCGTTGGACGATTCGGATGGAAAGCGCAAGTTGCAACGGTGCTGAGTTTCTCCGGCGACGCTACTCGCAACGAAATGGGCATTACCAATCGGCTGCTGATGGTGGAGAATGCACCGAACGGCGATAACGCCCGCCTTGCGCAGTGCGATCCGATGCCGGAGCCGGAAGACGTCAACGATCAGCAAGGCTTGGCATTCATTGACCGAGTCACTCACTTCCAGCGCTACTTGGCTGTTCCACCGCAGACGCCAAAGTCTGGCATGGCTGGCGAAAGCATCTTCATCAACGTCGGCTGCGCCAAGTGTCACGTGCCAGAGTGGACCACTGCCAACACCCCCGGATTAGAAGACGCTATTCGCAATAAGGTCATTCGCCCCTACGCCGACTTCATGTTGCACGACATGGGCCTGCAAGGCGACGGCGTTTCCGACGGCTATGCATCCGAAACGGAACTGCGCACGCCCACGCTTTGGAATCTTCGAACACGCGATCCCATGCTCCACAACGGTGCGGCTGCCGGCGGCCTGTTCTCTGATCGTGTGCGAACCGCGATTGCTCTGCACGGTCCATACGGAGAAGGCGCGGGAAGCGCCGATGCGTTCGCGCAACTTTCCGAGGGCGACAAAGTGTTGCTGGTTTCATTCCTGAACTCACTGGGGCGTGTGGAGTTTGATGACGACGGCGACAGCCATGTGAACATCATTGACTTCATCGCGTTTAAGGCGGCGCTCGGGTCAAGCAGCACTCCGAACACTCCGAATGCCGTGCACGACATCGACCAGGATGGCATCATTTCCGTTGCTGACTTCGCATATTTCATGCAAGCCTATGAAGGCGAGAACGGCGACTGCAACGGCAACGGAATCGCTGACCTTCGGGATCTGTTGAACGGAACGAGCATGGATGCCGACTTCAATGGCATTCCGGATGAGTGCCTCCCCTGCCCGGCCGATTTCACAGGCGATCGTGTAGTAAATGGCGCGGACTTGGGTCTCTTGCTTGGAACCTGGGGTCAGTCAGATGTTCCGACCGACCTGAACGCCGACGGTACCGTGGGCGGAGCAGACCTTGGCATTCTCCTCGGAGCGTGGGGCCCGTGCCCGTAAGCCAACTACCGCCCACTCACTCATTGCACTGCTAATTACTCAAGACACACTGCCCCACGATTCACCGACACTGACCTGAGCACTTCAAGGAAACCCATGCGAATTCATACGCGACCTGCCACGAACCTTGCCCTCGCCCTCACCATGGCCTCAGCACTCGCATGCACGGGAGCGGCACTGGCACAGAGCTGGGTGAGCTACTCCAACCAGACGTCAACGCGCTTGGTGGCTGCAGCGGCACTCATCGGAGCTGACAACCATGAGAAGGATTTCGCGTGGGGCGACCTCGATCAAGACGGCGACATTGACCTGATCTGCGTCCGCAAGTTCCCGGGCAGCATTCAGGGCGGCGCACGCAATCTGCTGCTCATGAATGAGGGCGGCATCCTCACCGACCGCACCGCGGAATACGGACAAGCAAGCGATATCAGCGGCTATTTCGGCCTCTTAGACGCCACCAATGACCGCGACGTCGAAGCGGTGGACATTAACAACGATGGCTGGCTGGATCTGCTCACAGCCACCACGATGAGCGATCAGGTGAACAGTATTCTTGGGCAACCACGCGCGTACATCAATCTTGGCGATGACGCGAACGGTAACTGGCGCGGCTTCCGCTTTGATGTGGATCGCATTCCCACCCTCGTTGCTCGCGGCGGTACTGCTGCCAATCCCCGCTTCTGCGACATGGCCGTTGCCGATTACAACGGAGATGGCTACGTTGACATCTTCTATACCGACTACGACACACCAGAAACGTCAGGCACCCTGTGCTATGACCTGAACGGCGATGGAGACACCGCGGATGCCGGCGAATGCCAACAAAGCCCCGCTGAGAATCCCACCAACGACTACGACAACAAGTTGCTACTCAACCTTGGCGCGGCAAATCCTGGGGTTTTCTATGACGCAACTACCACGGTTCTCAGTGCTGCACAGATCAACTCTGGCTTTGGCAATATGGCAGTCGCAGGCGACTTCAACGGTGACGGACGCCAAGACATCGTGCGCATCAATACGCTGACCACCGGCCAAGCCGTAAGCGTTTACACCAAGACCACCACTGGACTGGGATTTTCTCTGAAGGACATTGCCAGTGGTCAGCCCTACCACGGGGACAAGGCAGACCTCAACAACGACGGTCGACTCGACTTGGTGATCGTTGACGACGGTCAAGACAAGTACCTCCTCAACACGGGTAACGATGCCACTGGCCAGCCCAACTTCACCAGCTACACCATTGCTGACAGCCTGAGCGAGTTTGGAAACTCCACACAAGTTGGCGACCTCGATAAGGATGGCCGTATTGATGTCATCGTTACTGATGTTGACGCTGATCTTGGGCCGTTCTGCCCGCAAACCACCGGCGCCGCGCATTCGCGTCGCACCCACATCTACCGGAACATCTACAGCGGATCGCCATCAGGGATCCTGGATGAAACTACCCCGCTGATCATTCCAGCGGCTGAGCTTGACTGGTGGACGGATGTGGCGGTATTCGACATCAACGGCGATACGTGGCCTGATCTGGTTGCAGGAACCTGCACTGGAATAGTGGTCTATATCAACGTGCCGCCCATGAACATTACCTTTGCATACCCAGACGGTCTGCCCACCACGGCAGCGCCAGGTGTTGCAAAGTCGTTCCGCGTGCAACAGAATGTTGCGGGCGGAACCGCCATCGCTGACTCCACACGGCTCTTCTGGTCCGTCAATGGCGGTGCGTTCCAATCAGCGGTACTGCCTTCCGTGGGCGCCAACATGTTCCAAGCAACCCTGCCAGCATTCCAGTGCGGCCAGGCTGTTCGCTTCTATGTGACTGCCACCATCGATAGTGGAATTGTGTTTAACGACCCGGCCCTGGCGCCGACGACGACCAATGCGATCTCCGTGCAGAGCGGCAATTCGCAGCCATATTCCAATGACATGGAAGTGGACACTGCGGGATGGACGGTCCTCAACGAAGGCGGCCTGACTACCGGCGGCTGGCAAGTTGCTACTCCGATTGGAACCACCAGTGGCGTCTATGCCTCAGCACCTGCAGCCGACGCAAGCGCAGTGGGAACCAAGGCGTGGGTAACCCAGAACGGGCTCGCTGGGGGAGCCGCCACCACCGCCGATGTTGACGCCGGCACCACCCGCCTGCTCAGCCCGGTGTTTGACTTGTCGACGGCCATCAACGCCACGGTCACCTACTCACGCTGGTACTTCTGCAGCGATGCGGCTCCAGCTGGCTCAACCCCCGCTGAAGTGGACACGCTGTTTGTGGAACTGAGCGCTGATGGCGGTGCTACCTGGTTCCGCGTCGAAAATGTCTCGAGCTATCCAACGCCAAATGCGTGGAATCGTGTGAGTTTCTCGCTGCGCTCAATTGTGGCGAACCTGACTTCGACGATGCGCTTCCGCTTCTCGATTTCTGACTCGCCCGACAATTCAACCACCGAAGTTGGCATTGATGACTTCTCCATCTCGGTGGTCACATGCGTCAACCCATGCGTTGGTGACCTGGACGGCAACGGCGTGGTCAACGGCGCGGACCTCGGCATGTTGCTCGCTGGATGGGGCACCGCTGGAAATGCTGACCTGGATGCCAACGGAACCACCAATGGCGCTGACCTGGGATTGCTGCTTGCCGCATGGGGCGCCTGCCCCTGAGTGAATGGCGCGTTCGGATGACGCGGGCGTATTCCTAAGCGACTACTGATGGTCGCCAAGGAATGGCTGTTCAGCGCGAGATGGTGACCCGCGAGCCTTCGTCGCCGCGTCGGATCACTGGCTTGGTCTGTTGGCCATCTGGCCAGCGAACTTCGCAGGCAGTGATATGCGCTTGGCCAATTCCAAAGCAGGCGAGTGGCGGAACTTGCGAAAGGTACGAACGAGTCGGCATCACCGTCTTCCGCAGCGTGCGACCATTGTCAAGCTGAATCATCACCTGCGCGCCGATCGCATCGCGATTGCCGACATGGATGGAGTCAACCAAGGCGCATTCGATGTGACCACCCTGCTGAGTCGCGTTGCTCACAACGAGCGGCATGCCGCTCACTGCGCCAATCACCAGGTCAAGGGCGCCGTCGTGATCAAAGTCTCCCCATGCGAGTCCGCGGCCAACCACGGGAGTGGCCAATGCGCCTAGTGACGCGCTGGGAATCTCCGTGAAGGTCGGGCCCGGCTGTGCAGCGCGGTTCCAGAACACCTGCGCGGGCTGCGCATAGCGCTGGGTGGGTTGAACATCCGCGATGCGTTCTTCAATGTGCCCGTTTGCCAAGACCAGATCTTCCCAGCCGTCAGAATCCAGGTCCACAAAGGCAACCCCAAAGGTCAGTGCGCGACGAGTCGCCGCGGAAATGCCGTCCACAATGGCGTCATCAGCAAAGCGACCGTCCCCAGCGGTGACGTACAGACTGCATGGCTCGTTGGCAAAGTTGCCAACTGCAATTGCCAGTGCGGGGTCGTTGCGAAGGTGTGAGGTGTCGCAACCCATGGCGCCCGTGGCGGCACCGTTGCGATCGAACGCAACACCGGCAGAAACGCCGCGTTCTTGAAAGACCCCGTGGCCATCATTGATAAACAGGAAGTTCTGCACTGAATCATTGGCAACAAAGAGATCCAAGTCACCGTCACTGTCGCAGTCGTCAATAGCAAATCCAAGCGCCTTTGCCATTGGTTGATTGGTGGAACGATTGCGAACCAACAGACCGCGCACTGCAGTGCGATCCGCAAATTGCAACGGACTCACTTGCTCCATCAAGACCAAATCCGTGCCAGCAAATCCGGTTGGCGCGCCGTATGCGCGGCCGAGGCCGGTGAGCGTGTAGTTCACGCGCAAGTCAATCTCTTTGGACCACTCCACATAGCGGCCGACCACCAAGTCAAGATCACCGTCCTGATCAAAGTCAGCGAAGCCGGCAGCGGTTGTCCATCCATTGATCTCCGCGAGACCTGCTTCGGCAGTAGCGTCGCGCCATCGCGTGGCGGTGCCCGGGGCGGAATGCTCGGCGACGAAGAAGCGCACGCCCCCGACCCCGGTTGCCAGGATTTCAGGGCGACCATCGCCATCAAGATCGGCAAGTGCAACGCCCATGCCCTGCCAGGGCTGTTCGAGCCCGGTGTTGTGGGCGCGGACAAACTGCACCTCCAAAGGAGCTTTACCGCGGGCGGAGGTCGTATCGGCGGAGCCGTGTTGATTCAGAAAGACCGCCATGCCTTGGCCACGGCGGGATTCAGCGGCGGCGGCCGGCCACGCGTCTCCATCCGGGAATAGAAGGTCCACGTCGCCATCGGCGTCCACGTCCCATGCCGCCACGCCGCCCCCCATAGCCTCGGGAAGCAGGCGGTCGCCGGCTGCCCCTGTGACGCGATCAATGCCGGCGCCCCAACTGCGATTCGCCCCTACAGAACGGTCCTGAAAGGCCACTACGGGCGCTGCGGATGTCGTTGGCAGCGCGGCGA
>Ga0247837_1002453_pt1 | contig 35063 bp, 31 predicted proteins | sample LaCtaG_2_FD_187115 | JGI IMG/M metagenome (GOLD analysis project Ga0247837, IMG submission 187115) | Freshwater microbial communities from meromictic Lake La Cruz, Castile-La Mancha, Spain - LaCruzMarch2015_14.5m | ecosystem: Environmental > Aquatic > Freshwater > Lake | place: Spain: Castile-La...
GCTTGTCGTCGATAGACCCCAACTTGCAAAACATACCTGTGCGAACCCATGCGGGGCGCCGTATTCGAGCTGCATTCATTGTTGGCGAAGGTTACGAATGCCTGCTCACCGCCGATTACAGTCAAATTGAGTTGCGCATCATGGCGCATCTTTCCCATGATGAAGCATTGATTCAAGCTTTCAAATCGGGTGAGGATCTCCATGACACCGTGGCTCGAAAAGTGTTCGACGTTACAGAAGTCACGCCCGATATGCGGCGGCAAATCAAAGCTATGTCCTATGGACTGGCATATGGGCTGTCCCCCTACGGCCTTGCGGCACAACTTGATATATCGACCGAGGATGCTCGAATCATGATGGACGATTATTTCCGCAGGTTTGGTGGTATCCGGTCATACCTCGCAGAAGTGGTCGAAATAGCAAGAAGCAAGCTATACACGGAAACCATGTACGGAAGACGTCGCAAGCTGCCAGATCTGGTCAGTGATAATCGTCAGCGACGCGAGATTGCCGAGCGAATGGCGCTCAACGCACCCATTCAGGGAAGTGCCGCCGACATCGTGAAAATCGCGATGCTCAAGGTCGATCAGGCTCTCCGAGTAGCTCAATTGAAATCCCGGCTTCTCCTGCAGGTCCACGATGAACTCGTACTTGAGGTTGCTAAGGGTGAAAAGGAGCAGGTTAGTGCGCTTGTGCGGGAAAACATGAGTTCGGCTGCATCATTACTCGTTCCCCTTGATGTAAACGTGGGAACCGGAACGAATTGGGATGCCGCCGCTCATTGAGAAAATGTGAAGCATTAGGCTCTGAGGGCCTTAGTCGCTCGAGGATCAGACCTAGAATCCTCACAAAACGGCGTTGAGGCACTCACAACATCTAATCCACCGGAGCCATTTTCTCCATGACAACCCCAACCATTACTACAGCAACACCCCAGGTCGCAATAAACGACATCGGAACCACCGAGGATTTCCTCGCAGCAATTGACGCAACAATCAAATACTTCAATGACGGGGATCTCGTCGAAGGAATTGTTGTCAAGGTCGATCGAGACGAAGTTCTTCTTGATATCGGCTACAAAACTGAAGGTGTAATCCCTTCCCGCGAACTTTCAATTAAGCATGACGTTGACCCTAGTGAAGTGGTCAGTGTTGGCGACGTCGTTGAAGCGCTCGTCCTCACGAAAGAGGACAAAGAGGGTCGATTGATTCTCTCCAAGAAGCGTGCACAGTACGAGCGCGCATGGGGCACTATTGAGAAAATCAAAGAAGAAGATGGCGTCGTCGAAGGTTTGGTTATTGAAGTTGTCAAGGGTGGTTTGATCGTCGATATCGGGCTCCGTGGCTTCCTCCCTGCATCTTTGGTGGAAATGCGTCGCGTTCGTGACCTGCAGCCATATATTGGCAAGGTTCTCGAGGCTAAAATTATTGAGTTGGACAAGAACCGGAATAACGTTGTTCTTTCTCGTCGTGCCTACCTTGAGAAGACCCAGAGCCAGGTTCGCCAAACCTTCCTGAATCAACTTCAGCGCGGCCAGATTCGCAATGGTGTGGTTTCTAGCATCGTTAACTTCGGTGCGTTTGTTGATCTTGGTGGCGTTGATGGCCTGGTCCACGTTTCAGAGCTTTCATGGAAGCACATCGATCACCCATCCGAGGTTGTTCAAGTGGGCGACGAAGTAACCGTTGAGGTTCTTGAAGTTGACATGGACCGTGAGCGAGTATCGCTCTCACTCAAGTCAACTCAAGAAGACCCTTGGCAGCACTTCGCGCGGACCCACGGAATCAACCAGGTCGTGCCGGGTAAGGTCACGAAGTTGGTTCCATTCGGTGCATTCGTGCGAGTCGACGAGGGAATTGAAGGACTTGTCCATATTTCCGAACTCGCCGAGCGTCACATTGAAATGCCAGAGCAAATCGTTCAGGTGAACGACGACATATTTGTTCGGGTAATCGACATCGATCTAGAACGCCGTCGCATCTCGCTCTCGCTGAAGCAGGCCAATGACTCATCTGATGGCCAGGCGGTTGAAGGATTCGATCCATACCTGTATGGAATGGCTCCAGCATTCGACGAAGCGGGCAACTACACCGGTCCCGCAGGATTCGACCCGGAGACGGGTGAGTGGAAAGCTGGCTTTGAAGAACAACGCTCGGAATGGGAGCGCGAGTATGCAGAGGCACATTCACGATGGGAAGCTCATCGCAAGCAGATGAGCGAAGCTAAAGAGGCCGATCAGGCAGCTGCGGTTGAGTCAGGCGACGCCAGTGCTTACTCATCAGAGTCAACAGCGAGTGAAGGAACTTTGGCTGACGACTCTGCCCTGCAGGCTCTTCGGGACAAACTCACCACCGAATAATTTCATGGTTGACCGCATGCCTTTTGTCGTTGGTTTAACCGGAGGCATTGGTTCAGGTAAATCAGCAGCGGCGTCGTGTTTTTTAGAACTCGGCGCCGTTGTCATTGATGCCGATGGTATTTCCCGGGATTTGACCGCGCCCGGATCCCCGGTGATTGGTGAATTGGTTGAGATATTTGGTGGCGGGATACTCAAACCCGATGGTTCATTGGACCGGGCGGCTTTGGCCACAATCGTTTTCAATGATGCGCATTCACTGTCAGCACTGAACGCGGTCATGCATCCGAAAATTCGAGCAGAGGCAGTTTCCCAAATTTCCAAGGCGAATTCGGATGAGATTGTCGTTTATGACATGCCACTGTTAGTGGAAACTGATTCGGTAGAACTGTGTGACGTTGTGGTTGTGATTGACCTAGACATCTCACTCCAGATTGAGCGGCTGATTGCACATCGGGGCATGAGTGTTGAGCAAGCTGAGGAGCGGATACGCAATCAAAGCCCACGTGAAGTGCGTAATCTGGCAGCGACATGGGTTATTGACAACAGTGGCACACGGCATGATTTTGAAAGGGCCTGCATTTCCGTGTGGAAGGAAATTGTGGAGAGAGCCCATAAGATTAATCCATGACTAGGCCCGTAACCGACCTGACCAGAACGGTTGCTCCTTTTGAAGTCATTTCACCATTTCAGCCATCGGGTGACCAACCTGCTGCAATCGAAGAGTTAACCAAAAGGATCCAATCCGGCGAAAAGAACACAGTGTTACTCGGTGCCACCGGTACGGGTAAAAGCGCTACAACGGCTTGGCTGGTTGAAAAATTGCAAAGGCCCACACTTGTCATGGCTCCGAACAAAACCCTTGCGGCACAGCTCGCAACAGAATTTCGGGAGTTACTTCCCAATAACGCAATTGAGTACTTTGTTTCTTACTACGACTATTATCAACCGGAAGCCTACGTTCCACAATCCGACACCTTTATTGAGAAGGATTCAACGGTCAACGAGGAAGTTGAACGACTTCGACATTCGGCCACGAATAGTTTGCTGACGAGACGTGATGTCTTAGTGGTAGCTACAGTTTCTGCGATTTATGGGCTTGGAACGCCTCAGGAATATGTTGACCGGATGATTCGACTTCGAGTAGGTGAGGATTACTCGCGGGATTCACTTTTGCGGGCACTCGTTGCCATCCAGTACACCCGAAATGATGTTGCTTTTACCCGTGGCACGTTCCGGGTTCGTGGGGACACTGTTGAAGTCTTTCCGGTTTACGAAGAGCATCCGGTGCGAATTGAAATGTTCGGAGACGAGATTGAGCGCATGATGACTCTTCATCCCGTCACCGGTGAAATAATTACCCAAGACGAAGAAATGTACATCTTTCCCGCGACGCACTATGTCGCAGGTCCTGAGCGAATGTCTCGAGCAATTGGTGAAATCCAAGTTGAATTGGAGCAGCGAGTTGCCGAATTTGAGAAGCAGGGAAAACTGCTCGAGGCGCAGCGAATAAAGATGCGGACAACATTTGATATCGAGATGATGCAGCAGGTAGGTTTTTGCTCGGGCATTGAGAACTACAGCCGATTCATTGATGGTCGCGAACCCGGTAGTCCACCCAACTGCCTTATTGACTATTTCCCAGAGGATTACCTTTTGGTCATAGACGAGTCCCATGTGACCGTCCCGCAAATCGGAGCCATGTTCGAAGGGGACGCAAGTCGCAAGAGAACTTTGGTTGAGCATGGATTCCGATTACCGAGTGCAATGGACAACCGACCCTTGAGGTGGAAAGAGTTTGAGGAGCGTATTGGTCAGGCAGTTTACCTCTCAGCCACGCCGGGCCCTTATGAACTGACAGCGGTGCAGGGTGATGTAGTTGAGCAAGTTATCCGCCCAACAGGCCTGGTTGATCCTGAGGTCGTTATCAAGCCAACCCAGGGTCAAGTGGATGACCTGATCCACGAGATTCGCATTCGCGTGGAGAAGAACGAGCGGGTGCTGGTGACAACCCTCACGAAGCGCATGTCTGAGGATTTAACGAACTATTTGGCCGAACATGGAATCAAAGTTCAATACTTGCACTCGGAAGTAGATACCTTGAGGCGGGTTGAACTCCTGCGAGAACTGCGCCTAGGCGTGTTTGACGTTTTGGTCGGCATAAATCTATTGCGAGAAGGTCTTGATCTACCTGAAGTCTCGCTCGTAGCGATCCTTGACGCCGACAAGGAGGGGTTCCTTCGTTCGGGGACATCCTTGATTCAAACGATCGGTCGGGCTGCCCGAAATGTTAATGGGCAGGTGCACATGTACGCAGACAAGATCACACCATCCATGGCAAAGGCAATCGATGAGACTAATCGACGTCGAGCTAAACAAGTTGCTTTCAATAAAGAAATGGGTGTTGACCCCCAACCCCTGCGTAAAAAAATTGCAGACATCACCGATATGCTCTCACGCGAAGAGGAAGACACGGCGAGATTGTTTACAGCTGAGATTTCACAAAGCCGCAAGCACACTCCCAGTGGAGATCTTGTGGCCCTGATTCAAGACCTCAGCGACCAGATGCGCGCCGCTGCTTCCGAACTGCACTTTGAATTGGCAGCTCGTTTGCGAGATGAAATTTCAGATTTAAAGAAGGAATTACGGGGAATGCAATCAGCGGAGGCTAATTAATCAATGGAATTATCACTTGGATTGTGGCTCGTTACGATCGCGGGGATCACCGCCCTCATGGCTATTGATTTCATTGCCATTTCTCGTAAGTCACATGACGTTAAGTTCCAAGAAGCCTTATGGACGTCAATCTTTTATGTTGGCATAGCGGTCGCATTCGGCGTTTTCATATACGTTTGGCAGGGACCGCAGTTTGGTACAGAGTACTTTGCGGCGTATCTCGTAGAGAAATCACTTAGCATCGATAATCTCTTCGTCTTCATCATTATTTTGACTCAGTTCGCCGTTCCATTTAATCTTCATCAGCGTGTTTTGTTAATCGGTGTTGCGCTAGCAATAGTTTTGCGAGGCATATTCATCGCTATTGGTGCAACCGCCTTGGAATACTTCGCCTTCACGTTTGTTATCTTTGGTGCGTTGCTCATTTGGACCGGTGTCCAGTTGTTGCGACACCGGAACGAGGACCCAGATCCGCGCGATAACTTCATGGTTCGCGTTGCTCGTAAGCGTTACCGTTTCTCCGATGGTTACCACGGGACAAAACTGTTCATTCAGGAAAACGGTCTACGAGTTGCAACCCCTTTGCTTCTGGTGATGTTTGCCATCGGATCCACAGATCTTCTGTTCGCCCTAGATTCCATACCTGCGACGTTCGGTGTAACACAAGAGCCGTATCTAGTTTTCACCGTGAATGCGTTTGCTTTGTTAGGTCTTCGAGCCCTGTACTTCTTGCTTCGCGGTTTATTAGACAAGATGATTTACCTGTCGCTAGGGCTTGCAGTTATTTTGATCTTCATCGGAATCAAGTTGGTCCTGACCTACTTCCATGAAATCAATACCGCAATTCCCAAGATCTCAACAAACATGAGTTTGGCTTTCATTGCGATCGTACTTATTGCCGTAGCCATTGGGTCTGCGATCAAGGTGAGGCGCGACCCAAGTGCTAGAGGGCATGCTGGCAGACTCACCGATGAAAAGCCCGAGAGCGAAGTCTAGGTTTTCGCTACCAACCTCGAGTTTGCCATGATTCAAGAGAGGCTCGCTCTGCTCCAACCGTGGTGTCGTCGCCATGACCCGGATAAACCCAGGTCGTGTCAGGCAATGCATCGAACACCTGCTCTTTCACGCTGTTAAAAAGAGCTGTGAAGTCTTCAGGTGTTGTGGTCTTTCCCACGCCCCCAGGGAAAAGGCAATCCCCAGAGAATAGGTGGCCGTGGCCGAGCGGATCATCGTAGAAAAACATGCTCGCGCCAGGAGTGTGACCACCGGTGCTCAGAACCTTCAACGTGACATCGCCAAAGGTGACAACGGCCCCGGGTTCTAACACCTGATCGGTGGGAACATCAATTGAACCGATATCTGCTTTGGGTGCGAATGTCCTGGCCCCGGTTGCACTGACTACCTCGGCTAAAGCGCCCCAGTGATCATTGTGACCATGTGTGGTGAGTACGCCAATGAGACCGCCTGGACCAACAAGAGTGAGTAACCGCTCCGGTTCTGCTGCAGCGTCAATCAGAACTTCGGTGCCCGTTTTTGCGCACTTCAACAAATATGAATTGTTGTTATAAGGGCCCACGGTAATTTTGCTAATTAGCAAATTGGGCAATTCACGGACATGCGCAGGACCATTGACCTTGGTATTTCCGTTGTACATATCCACATTATACCGACCAAATGGGGCTTGAAGGTGTGTTCCTTAGGGAGCCGGTCGGGTGAAAGTCGAATAAGATTAGATAAGTTCGTAAATCAATCAGTGGAACATTATGTGGGAATGAGTTTGGGTGGAAAAGTTAATCATCAGGGGCGCTCGCGAACATAATCTCAAAAATGTTTCCGTGGATTTGCCCCGCGATGCCCTTATCGTTTTCACCGGTTTGTCCGGGTCGGGGAAATCCAGTCTTGCATTTGACACGATCTTTGCCGAGGGTCAGAGGCGTTATGTGGAAAGCCTGTCGGCCTACGCCCGGCAATTCTTAGGCCAGATGGATAAACCAGATGTTGATTTCATCGAGGGACTTTCACCAGCAGTTTCTATCGACCAGAAGTCAACCTCGCGCAATCCTCGATCAACTGTTGGAACAATCACGGAAATCTACGACTATCTACGGCTGCTTTACGCTCGAATTGGTAAGCCGCACTGTCCTGAGTGCGGTGACCCAATTGCCAAGCAGACGCCCCAACAGATAGTTGATCAGATTCTGGAAATGCCGGCAAAGACGAAGTTCCAGGTACTGGCGCCCCTGATCCGAGAACGTAAGGGCGAGTACCTTGAGGTGTTTAAGCAACTTCAAGCAGACGGCTACTCCCGTGTACGTGTTGATGGCGTGATCCACTCACTTGACAGCGTTCCATCACTCAAGAAGCAGGAGAAGCACACGATTGAGGTGGTTGTGGACCGCCTGACGGTGAATCCTGAGTCGCGCCAACGGATGACAGACTCGGTGGAAACGGCCCTAAGGCTCGGGCACGGAAATGTCACACTCGATTTCGTAGACCGCCCACCGGACGACCCCAAGCGGGAGTTGACCTTGAGTGAGCATTTGGCATGTATGAGAGATGGTTTGTCATTTGAAGAACTGGAACCCCGCTCTTTTTCCTTCAACTCTCCCTTCGGCGCATGTCCATCGTGTTCGGGTTTGGGAGTAACGCGCGCCGTCGATGAAGAGTTAGTTATTCCCGACACGGCAGCATCCCTCAATGAAGGCGCTGTAGCTCCATGGTCACGTGGAACCGTGAGCGAGTACTTTAAAAGATTACTTGAAGCCCTCTCGGAAGAAATTGGGATTGACATGGATACCCCGTGGTCAAAGCTAAGTCCCAAGAACCGCAAAGCAATTCTTTATGGAACGGATTCCGAACTACACGTGAAGTTTAAGAATCGCTACGGTCGCCAACGTTCTTACTACACGACCTACGAAGGCGTCGTCAATTTCATTGCGCGCCGCCACGCTGAAGCCGATACCGACTCCTCCCGCGAGCGTTTCGAGGGCTTTATGCGCGAAGTTCCCTGTGTTGCATGCCAGGGGAGTCGACTTAAACCGTTGACCTTAGCCGTCACAGTTTCGGAGCATTCCATTGCGCAAATTGCTGCATTACCCATTAGTGGAGCACGCGATTTATTGGCCTCATTGAAATTGTCAAAGCGTGATGAAACGATCGCCGCGCGGGTTCTCAAGGAAGTGAATGAGCGCCTTCAATTCCTCGTTGATGTCGGTTTGCACTATCTCTCGCTGGACCGTGCTGCGGGGACGCTTGCGGGTGGAGAAGCGCAGCGAATTCGTCTTGCTACTCAGATTGGATCTGGTCTTACCGGAGTTCTTTATGTTCTCGACGAGCCGAGTATTGGCCTACACCAGCGTGATAATGAGCGACTGATTGAAACGTTAATTCGCCTACGTGATCTAGGCAATACTTTAATTGTCGTTGAGCATGACGAGGACACGATCAGAATGGCGGATTGGATTGTCGACATAGGGCCAGGTGCTGGGGAGCACGGGGGTGAAGTTGTCGTCAGTGGCAATCTCGAAGACCTCATGAAATCGAAAAGGTCGATAACCGGTGCATACATTTCTGGTGCGCGCAGCATCGCTGTCCCTGAGGAAAGGCGAGCCCAAGATCGTGGGTGGATAGGTGTTCGCGGCGCCAAAGAACATAATTTGCAAAATGTGAGCGTTGATTTCCCTCTGGGAAATCTTTGTGTGATAAGTGGTGTCAGTGGATCCGGGAAGTCAACTTTGGTAAATGACGTCCTACTTAATGTTTTGGCACGTGAACTTAATGGCGCCTCCGCTGTGCCGGGAAAGCACACCAAGGTCACGGGGCTTGATCAAGTGGACAAGGTTGTTCACGTTGACCAAGGTCCGATTGGACGAACCCCTCGCAGTAACCCGGCAACATATACGGGCGTATTTGACCATGTTCGCAAACTGTTTGCCCAGACACAGGAAGCAAAAGTTCGTGGATACCAACCGGGCAGATTCAGTTTCAATGTCAAAGGTGGTCGTTGTGAGGCTTGCAGTGGTGATGGAACCCTTAAAATCGAGATGAACTTCCTTCCTGATGTCTATGTCCCATGCGAGGTGTGCCATGGGGCTCGTTATAACCGGGAGACACTCGAGGTTCACTACAAAGGCAAAACAATTGCTGAAGTGCTCAACATGCCGATCGAGGAGGCGAGCGAATTCTTTGCTGCCATCCCGGCAATCTCTCGCCACTTGAAGACGTTGGTAGAGGTTGGATTGGGTTACGTCCGAATGGGTCAATCCGCACCCACTCTCTCCGGTGGGGAAGCACAACGGGTAAAGCTCTCTGCCGAATTACAGAAGCGTTCGACGGGGCGAACTATTTACATTCTCGATGAGCCCACAACTGGTTTGCACTTCGAAGATATTAGGAAATTGCTTCTGGTGTTACAAAGTCTGGTCGACAAAGGCAACAGCGTCATCGTTATTGAACATAACCTTGATGTGATTAAATCAGCCGACTGGATAATCGATATGGGACCCGAAGGAGGGTCAGGCGGTGGAAAAGTCGTGGCCGAAGGCACACCGCTGGACATCGCAGCGGTTAAGGCAAGTCATACAGGCAGATTTCTCAATAACATGAAACTCAAACACTAGGGAGAATGACGATGAAACGAAGAGACGTTCTCAAGGCTGGAGCAGTTACGGGAGCCCTTGCGGTAGCTGGTGTATCCGTGAGTTCCTGTGCTAAGGAAACAGCCGTCACCATGTCAGCAGAGTCAATTACGGTGACGGATATTCCCATTGGTGGTGGAGTCATTGTTTCTGAGCCACCCGTTGTCCTCACCCAACCCACCGCCGGTGATGTAAAGGCTTTCACGTCGATCTGTCCACATCAGGGCTGCAAGGTGAGTGAGGTGAGCAATAATGAGATTTATTGCCCTTGTCATGGATCCAAGTTTTCCGCCCTAGACGGTTCGGTTATTCAAGGGCCCGCTACCGAAGGCCTTGCTGCCGCAGCGGTGGCAGTCGATGGAACCAAAGTCAGTTTTGGCTAATCCACGTAGTCATTAATGTCTGATCCGTCGAGTTATCGCCCAGCACCGGGAAGTATCCCAGTTAACCCTGGCGTTTATCGTTTTCGCGATCCCGAGGGTCGAGTGGTGTATGTCGGAAAAGCTATTAACTTACGTTCACGTCTCAACTCGTATTTTCAGGATTTCGGTGCATTGCATGCCAGGACGCAGAAAATGCTCACAACTGCATCAAGTGTCGATTGGCTGAGTGTCGGCAATGAAGTAGAAGCACTCGTATTGGAGTATTCGTGGATCAAGGAATACTCGCCACGCTTTAATGTGCGTTTCCGGGACGATAAAACATATCCCTACCTTGCGGTGACCGTTAGTGAAGATTACCCGCGGGTCGCGGTTGTTCGTGAGGCGAAGAAGAAGGGTACGCGGTATTTCGGTCCGTATACGCAGGTATGGGCCATCAAGGCGACCTTGGAGGAGTTAATTCGCGTTTTCCCTGTGCGCTCCTGTCGTAATGGCGTTTTTAATCAAGCGAAACGAAGTGGCCGGGCCTGCCTACTCGGCTATATCGACAAGTGCAGCGCACCATGCGTTGATCGAATAACCATTGAGGACTACCGCGATCTGGTTGATCAACTGATGCGCTTTCTTAGCGGCCAGACCCGTGAGTTTGTCGACAACATTACTGATCAGATGAAAGACGCAGCTGAGAGGGAAGACTATGAAGCTGCTGCCAAATGGCGGGATCGACTCATAGCGCTTGAAAATGTACTTGAGAGGAATTCGGTTGTATTTGATGACTCAACCGATGCCGATCTCTTAGGCTTTCACTTTGATGAACTTCACGTCGGTGTCCAGATAATTCATGTTCGAGTCGGTCGGGTAACGGGGGAGCGCTTTTTCGTGGTTGAGCGCTCGGAGGAACTCGACGAAGCTGGATATGTTGAACGAATCCTGACAAGGGTCTACTCCGATATAGCTACAGACGGAATACCAAAAGAAGTACTTTTATCACAATTGCCGACAAATGATGCCGCTCTAACAGCGTGGATGAGCAGCACTCGCGGATCCAAGGTTGATTTGCGTATTCCACAACGTGGAGACAAGCGAGCGCTGATGGCTACAGCTGTCGAAAATTCCGAAAGATCACTTGTGAAGGCGCGATTGGAAAAAAGTGCAGATATTACTGTCCGAACTCAGGCACTCAATGACCTGCAGGACGTTTTGGGATTGACCGATCCACCCTTGCGTATCGAATGTATTGACATTTCTACGCTGGCCGGCACAGAGACCGTGGGTTCACTTGTCGTATTCGAAGATGGACTACCTAAGAAGTCTGATTACCGAAAGTTCATTATTAAGGGTGAACGCAAGGATGACCTTTCTAGCGTTTATGAGGTTGTAAGTCGGCGTTTTCGAGATTCATCCGAGGAGGAAAACACCCGCTTTTCCTATCAACCCTCACTTCTGGTTATCGATGGTGCTGCTGGACAGGTCAAAGCTGCAGAAACAGCATTGCGTGACTGTGGCGTCAGTATCCCTGTGGTCGGGCTTGCCAAGCGTCTCGAAGAAGTCTGGGTGTTGGGTCGGAGTGATCCGATTATTTTCGCGCGCAATAGTCACGCGCTGCATCTATTGCAGAGCGTTCGCGACGAAGCTCATCGGGTAGCCATAGGTCACCATAGAAAGCGGCGCAACGCAACGTCTCTTAAGAGCGAACTGGCAGAAATACCCGGTGTCGGTCCCGTAACGATCAAGTCGCTTTTAACAACCTTCGGCTCGGTTAAAAACATTAGGGCGGCCAGTGTCTCCGAACTTGAAGCGACCGAAGGAGTTGGCTCCAAAAGCGCTGAATTGATTTGGAATAGTTTGCATCCCAATGGTGCTTGACAGAAGCGGTAGTGTCAATTTTGGAATGAGAAATAGTGACAATTTCCGGAGGAGAGTAAACGTGCCGGTAACAAACCTGCAGGACTCTGAGCTAATCATTCTCACAGGAATGAGTGGGGCGGGTCGGACAACGGCCGCTCGAGCACTAGAGGATCTGGGCTGGTTCGTAATTGATAACATCCCGCCAACTTTGCTTCTTGAGGCTCTGGAATTGGCCAGCCGCAGTTCAGATATCAAGAAGGTTGCAGTCGTCGTTGACACTCGAAGCCGGTCGCTGTTTGCACAACTGAGTTCGGTACTGGCAGATCTCACCCCGCGGGTTGGCAGTGTCACCATTGTGTTTCTCGAGGCGACAGATGAGAGCCTTGTTCGCCGATTTGAATCCTCACGTCGGCCGCATCCCCTGCAGAATTCACAAGGAACACTGGATCATCGAATCATCGATGGCCTCTCGCGTGAGCGCGAGATATTGGGTGACATCAGAGCGGTCGCTGACCTGGTGATCGACACAACCTCGCTCAACGTTCACGACCTTCGACGCAGAATCGAGGCCGCATTTGATGCCCAAGATGAGACTGACTTTCACATTACTGTTCTCTCATTCGGTTTCAAATATGGAATTCCAGTCGATGCCGACATGGTCGCAGATGTTCGCTTTTTGCCAAACCCGTATTGGGATGAGCAGCTGCGCCCGCTTACAGGCCAAGACGCGGCCGTTTCTCAAAGTGTTGTCGAACAGCCTGGTGCCTTGGATTTCTTGACTCATTTTCAAGACCTTCTTGGCACAATGCGCGAAGGGTACCTGCGTGAAGGGAAGCGATTAGTGACTGTTGCTGTTGGTTGCACAGGTGGGAAACACCGTAGCGTCGCGATGACCGAGCAGCTCGCAACAATGCTGCGCAATAATGGAATGCAGGCCTCAGTCTTTCATCGGGATCTTGGCCGTGAGTGAAACCCAGGTGTATGCGAATCAGAGCTGGGGTGTTTAGTATTGACGTTGCGCTAAATGCGACAACGCACAATCCAAATAAATTAGCACGAACATTGGGCCAAGCGGCAATTGAGTTAGGGAGTAACAAATGTCTATGACCGCTGCGGTAAAGGACGAGCTCAGTAGAGTTACGGTAACCAAGGTGTGTTGCCGTAAGGCGGAAGTATCGACCATTTTGCGATTCGCTAGTGGACTACACATTATTAATCGGGCAATTGTTGTTGAGGCGGATCTTGATACCGGTTCGGCCGCAAGACGACTGCGAAAAGACATTTTTGACATTTATGGCCATGAAAGTGAAATCGCTCTCGTCCAGGGAACTGGAATAAAAAAAGGTACGCGATATTTAGTTCGAGTCGTTGTCGGTGGTGAAGCGCTAGCTCGCCAAACGGGAATAGTCGACGCAAGTGGTCGCCCGGTAAAAGGCCTTCCGCCGGCAATCGTTGCTGGTGGAATGTGCGATTGCGAAGCAGCGTGGCGGGCTGCTTTCCTAGCCCACGGCTCCCTGACCGAACCCGGCCGCTCCTCTTCGCTTGAAATCACCTGTCCCGGACCAGAATCAGCGCTTGCACTGGTTGGTGCGGCCCGCCGGCTCGGAATTGGGGCGAAATCTCGGGAGGTCCGCGGTGTGGACAGGGTGGTAATTCGTGACGGAGATGCCATCGGAGCAATGTTGACCAAGCTCGGCGCGCATGACGCAATGATGGCGTGGGAGGAGCGGCGAATGCGCCGTGAAGTCCGAGCGACCGCCAATCGGCTGGCCAATTTTGACGACGCTAACTTGCGACGCTCGGCTCGCGCTGCGGTTGCTGCTGGCGCTCGAGTTCAGCGCGCATTGGAGATCTTGGGAGACGAAGTACCCGACCACCTTGTTACGGCTGGTCGCCTTCGCATGGAGCATCAACAGGCCAGCCTCGAAGAACTGGGCGCCCTCAGTGAGCCGCCGATGACGAAGGATGCAATTGCTGGCCGAATCCGACGATTATTGGCTCTGGCAGATAAAAAGGCACAGGAAATGGGGATCCCGGACACCGAAGCGGCTGTGGCAGCTCTTGAGGGTCATCCGTGAGTTTGCAGCTTAAGGACAATCACTACGATTGGGTTAGTCAAGCAGGAACTAGTGCAAAATTGACTGAATTGACAGAGTTACAGGGCCGATACGCGCGCCACGATTTACGTGTAGGGAGTGAATTCTGTGAAGGTTGGTATCAATGGTTTTGGTCGAATCGGCCGCAATTTCTTTCGTGCCGTTGAGGTCAGCGGGGCTGATATTCAGATTGTCGGGATCAACGATCTCACCGACACCAAAACACTGGCGCATTTGCTCAAGTACGACAGTATTTTAGGCCGCTTTAACGGGAGTGTATTGGCTGAAGATGGCGCTATCGTTGTCAACGGCGTCAGAATTCCTATTTTTGCGCACCGGGATCCAGCAAGCCTTCCATGGGGCGACATCGGCGCAGATATCGTAGTTGAATCCACCGGATTCTTCACGGATGCAGAGTCAGCCCGTAAGCACCTTACGGCGGGTGCAAAGAAGGTAATCATTTCCGCACCTGCGAAGGGCGAGGACATCACTATCGTGATGGGGGTCAATGAAGACAAGTACAACCCGGCCACGGACGACATCATTTCAAATGCTTCATGCACGACTAATTGTCTGGCCCCGATGGCAAAGGCAATTGACGATGCATTCGGTATCGAGCGTGGGCTTATGACCACGATTCATGCATATACAAATGATCAAAGTATTCTGGACTTCCCGCACAGCGATCTCCGCCGAGCCCGTGCCGCTGCCCTGAACATGATTCCCACGAGCACTGGGGCCGCCAAGGCGATCGGGTTGGTAATGCCACACCTCAAAGGAAAACTTGACGGCTACGCAATGCGGGTTCCCGTTCCCACGGGTTCAGCAACCGATCTAACGGTTGAATTGAAGAAGGCTGCAACCAGGGACGAGATCAATGCGGTAGTAAAGGCCGCTGCAGAGGGCCCGCTCAAAGGCATCTTGCAGTACACCGAGGATCCCATCGTTTCAACAGACATTGTGACTGATCCATCGTCATGTATTTTCGATGCTTCCTTGACTATTGTGAATGGCAACATGGTGAAAGTTCTCGGGTGGTACGACAATGAATGGGGATACAGCAATCGGATCGTTGACCTCGTCAATTTTGTTGGTGCCAAGTTCTAGTGCGAACCCTGCATGATCTCGCACTAACAAACTCCACGATTGCCCTACGTTGCGATTTCAATGTTCCGTTGAACGCTGAAGGCGAGATCACCGATGATCTGCGCATTGCTGCCGCTCTTCCAACAATAAATGCCTTACGGAACGCGGGTGCACGGGTTGTAATTTTGGCTCACCTTGGGCGACCTGAAGGTACCCCGGTTGCTGAATTCTCGTTAGCACCCGTGGCACGGCGGCTTTCTGAGATGTTAGATCTTCCTGTTCATTTTTCACCGGACACCGCGGGAGATCTGCCAATGATTGAGGGGCTGGAACCTGGTGATGTCGCCCTTCTCGAAAATGTTAGATTCGATGCAAGGGAAACGAGCAAGGATCCTGGGCAACGTCGCGAGTTAGCCAGCAGTTGGGCAGTCTGGGCCGATGGTTTTGTCAGCGACGGTTTCGGGGTTGTTCACCGAGAGCAAGCCTCGGTGACAGATCTTGCTCAACTCGTACCAAATGCCGCAGGGCTCCTCGTGGCACGCGAATGTGAAGTTTTTGAGCAGCTACTCAAAGGTGCCGAGCGGCCATACACGGTAATTCTGGGCGGAAGCAAGGTGGGCGACAAACTTGGCGTGATTGAGTCACTCCTACCCAGGGTTGACAACTTGCTGGTCGGCGGAGGCATGGCCTACACATTTCTCCTTGCGATGGGATTAGAAATTGGCAATTCGATATCGCAGCCGAATTTCATTGACGACGTGAAGCGGTTTATTTCGCAAGCTGACGACCGAGGTGTGAATCTAATCCTGCCGGTGGACTTTGTTGTTGCCGACGTTTTTTCGGCGAATGCACAGACGAAGATTGTCGAACGAGACTCCATCCCGGCAGATCACATGGGTCTTGACATTGGTCCCAAAACACGTGAGTTGTATTCCAAAGTCATAGCTGAATCAGCAACCGTCGTGTGGAACGGCCCGATGGGCGTTTTTGAAATGGAACCTTTCGCTGGTGGGACTTTGGCAATTGCTCAGGCTATGGCTGCATCTGATGCCTTCACAGTGATCGGTGGAGGAGACTCCGCTGCTGCTGTTCGCATACTTAATGTCGACCACGAGAAGTTTGACCATATCAGCACCGGTGGAGGCGCAAGTCTAGAATTCCTTGAGGGCAAAAATCTGCCTGGACTAACAGTGTTGGAAGGAAAATAGAAAATGGCTAAGAGTGATCGGATGCCGCTAATGGCGGGCAACTGGAAAATGAACATAAATCACTTCGAGGCTATTGCGTTGGTTCAGAAGTTGGCCTTTGCATTGAACGAGGCCGACTTCGCCGCTGTTGAAGTCGCCGTGATTCCACCCTTTACCGACTTGAGATCAGTGCAGACGTTGATCCTGGGGGACAAATACGACATTAAATATGGGGCCCAAGACCTTTCTCCCTTTGCAAAGGGTGCCCACACCGGGGATATCTCGGGTGCAATGCTGGCAAAACTGGGCTGCACTTTTGTTTTGACCGGTCACAGTGAACGACGAACACATCATGGTGAAAGCAATTCAGTCGTCAACGCAAAGACTCAAGCTGCCCTGAGCAATGAACTAGTTCCGATCGTGTGCGTGGGGGAATCCTTAGAAATTCGGGAAGCGGGACACACGATTGACTTCGTGCTCGAGCAAGTTACCGAGTCGCTGGAAGGCGTGAGCGCGCAAGCTGTTGGAGGCTTGGTTATCGCTTATGAGCCGGTTTGGGCGATTGGCACTGGCTCTGTAGCTACGCCAGCCGATGCCCAAGAGGCCTGTGCCGCGATAAGGGAGCATGTGCACGAGAACTGGAGTCCTGAAGCCGCTAAGAGCCTACGCATTCTCTACGGCGGCTCCGTAAAGGCCGAAAACGTGTCAGCAATCATGGCTCAACCAGACGTCGATGGAGCACTTGTCGGTGGGGCAAGCTTGGACTCGGACGAATTTGTCGGCATTATCCGCTACCGGATGCACCCGGCTGATCTTTAAGTCTCTCGTTGGCATATCCTAAAGTGTCCCTTGGCTTCATAATTGAAAGGTTCAAACTCGGTAATGCTTACTGCCCTTACCATCGCCCTTGCGGTGATTCTCATCATGACGAGCGTTCTGCTCATCGTTTTGATCCTGTTGCACCGCGGTAAAGGCGGCGGCCTCTCAGATCTATTCGGCGGTGGGGTTAGTTCTTCGGTTGGCGGATCATCCGTAGCGGAGAAGAACCTTGATCGCTTGACGGTGGGGCTGGGCCTTATTTGGGCGGCCTCCATTGTTGCAGTCGGACTTCTCGTTCGAACCGGTTCATAAGTATTTGTTCATCGTTACCCGTGTACCTATTTACATAAATATGAGATCTCAGAGGAGTATTTAATGGCTGGTGGAAGCGCAATTCGCGGTAGTCGAGTCGGCGCGGGACCCATGGGTGAAGCTGAGCGTGGGGAAGCCGCACCACGGTTCTTCGTTTCTTTCTGGTGCAGTCGAAGCCACGAATCCAAGCCGAGTTTCGCCATTGAAGCAGACGTTCCAGAAGAGTGGGATTGCCCACGATGTGGTCTTCCTGCTGGAACGGATAAGGACAATCCGCCGATGCCGCCCAAGATCGAGCCCTATAAGACCCACCTTGCCTATGTCAAGGAACGCCGATCTGACAAAGATGGTGCAGCCATCTTGCAAGAGGCAATTGATAAATTACACGGAGCCTGACAGGTCGGTTAACGCATAAAGCGTGTCCGCTTGGATTCCTCGAGCGGGTGTAATTTCAACGCTACCCACGGGTTCCAGAAGTGCAGTGAGTGCAGCGCGCTTTACTTCACCCCCGAGGAGTAGCAAGGTAAGTTGTGAATTATTCAAGGTCGAGAAACCCAGAGTCACTCGCGTGGGGGGTGGCTTGGGGGCTTCGAATATTGGCATAGCGATTAATCGTGAATCCAACTCAGGACTACCGGGAAAAAGTGATGCAATGTGTCCATCAGGTCCAACACCCAAAATAACTAGTGAGAATCGTGGCGGAGAGCCTGCAGAGCCAAAATCAATTAAATCAAGAGCATATTCATTGGCCGACTCGACTGCACTGTGAACTTGGTCGGCGGCCGGCATCCGATGGATATTTTGTTCAATATAAAATTCACCCAAACTTGACTTAATTCCGAAATCATTTCGATCAATTGAGGCTGCTTCAACGAATCTTTCGTCACCCCACCAGAAGTGTGTGTTGGCCCACGTTTGCTGCGGAACTTTTTTCGCGACACTTACTAGTTGATTGGTGATTGAGATACCCATTCCACCGCCAGTGAGAACCACATGCTGCAATTCTGTTGGGTCCGCTTTTATCAGAAGCTTCGTGAGTATTTCAATAACATCGACAACGATGTTTTGGGTCACCTGAACTTGAGGAATCACGGGCTGTTCCCGACATAGGAGCGAATGACCCAGCCATAAACCTCGTCGGGATCGAGACGACGCAGTTCCTCATTGAGCAACGTGGTCAAATCACGCCGGGGAAGTGAAATATGGGCATCGGGGGACCCTGTGTGAGACAGGGTCGCTGTGTTTCCGGTTGCTCGGGTGATTGAAATTTCTCCAGCAGAGGTCGTGACAATCACCGAATGAATTCCAGGAGAATTCGATGTTACGACTTCGATAGTCGTATCCAGGGTTTTCTCCAGCCAAGTTGCGAGAAGAGCGGCACTCGGGCTATTCGCCTCTGCGGTGATTAAAACACCATTGACAGCGGCGGTTGGCTGGTCAAAGGTAGTTGCCAAGATTGATCGCCAAGGTGTTAGTCGAGACCAAGACAGGTCAGTGTCACCGGGACGGTAACCACGGCCACGCTGACGCAATTCCTCTAGGGGATCCTCGCTGGTCGCGGCATCGGTAATCCTTCGCTGGGCATGACGCCCAATGGCGTCCTCCGCGGGGACTGCGGGCGCATGTGAGGGCCAAAAGGCAACGACCGGAGTATCGGAGAGCAATAGAGGGATAACAACCGAGTCGGCGTGATCTGCCAGTTCCCCGCGTAGCCGTAGTACGGCCACCTCACCAGGGCCATCGTCACCGCCAACTGCAATCTCAGCATCGAGTGAATGTGTCCCTTTGCCCGGTCGAGGGATTACCGTGACAATTCGCATCGGGTGTTGACGCGCGGCGGAGACAGCACCCGAAGTTGCGTCGGATTGAAGTTCCTCATCAGTGAGGATGAGCATCGTAAGAACCATTCCTGTTGTTGGAGAACCTTGCCGGTGTCGCTCAGAGGAAATCGCCGAAGCAATTGCTCCACCGCTTGTGTTTTCAAGTCGGATCATGGCCGTCTCCACGTGCGTCCATCACGCGCAATCATTTCATGTGAAGAAGTCGGTCCCCAGCCGCCGGATGCATATTGCTCGGGAGCACCGTGGGTTGCCCAGTAGTTCAGAATTGGATCCAGAATCTCCCAACTGAGTTCAACCTCTTCGTGCCGAGGGAACAGGGGCGGATCGCCCAGGAGAACATCGAGGATAAGCCGCTCATAAGCCTCGGGGCTCGTATCAACGAATGAGTCACCGTATTGAAAGTCCATCGTGACATCACGAACTTGGATTGAACTCGTGTCAGGTACTTTAGAACCAAAACGAACCGTAACGCCTTCATCGGGTTGGATACGAAAAACCAGCGCATTGTTGCTTAGTTCTTCAACAGAAGATGAGCTAAAGGGCAAATGGGGCGCACGCTCAAATATAATGGCAACTTCAGTGACTCTTCGTCCAAGACGTTTACCGGTGCGTAAATAAAATGGAACGCCTGCCCATCGACGGTTCTCCACATTTAGTCTCATCGCGGCGAAAGTCTCTGTTGTTGAGTCCGCAGGAATACCTGCTTCTTGCAAAAATCCAAGGACGGGAATCCCTCCCTGCCAGCCTGCGTGATACTGGCCACGGGAGGTGTGCGCCCCTATATCCTCGGGCACACTCACCGCACGCAATACTTTTTCTTTTTCTGCTCGGACATCATCGGCACTGAAGGAAAGTGGTTCTTCCATGGCAGTCAGTGCTAGTAGTTGAAGAAGGTGATTCTGAATAACATCGCGAGCTGCCCCTATACCGTCGTAGTAGCCGGCGCGACCGCCAATACCAATATCTTCAGCCATTGTGATTTGAACATTATCAACGTAGTTGCAATTCCATAATGGTTCAAACATTGCGTTTGCAAATCGTACGGCCAAAATGTTTTGGACTGTCTCTTTGCCGAGATAGTGATCGATACGAAAAACACTGCCTGAGGGGAATACCGAGTCGACTAGCTTGTTGAGTTCTTTCGCACTTGTGAGATCGTGACCAAACGGTTTTTCAACAACAACTCGACGCCACGAATTGGGTGTGGGGCTACTCGCTAGACCGCTGCTCGCCAAATTCTCCAATACTGCAGGAAATAGACCGGGCGGGATGGAGAGGTAAAATGCGTGGTTTCCACGCGTGCCCATCTTGGTGTCTAGATCTTTTAGGACCTCTGCGATTCGTTGGTAAGCAGAAGGATCTGTGAGGTCTCCGTCAATGAATCTGATTCCAGCCGCCAATTGATTCCACGTCTCTTCTCGAAAAGGAGTACGTGAGTGCTCTTTTACGGCGTCATGAACAACTAGTGCGAAGTCTTGGTGGTCCCAGTCCCTTCGAGCAAAACCAACAAGGGCAAATCCCGGAGGGAGTAGCCCACGATTTGCAAGATCATAGATTGCTGGCATTACTTTTTTACAACTCAAGTCTCCGGTAACACCAAAAAGAATCAAGGCGCAAGGCCCAGCGATTCGAGGGAGTCGTTGATCCTCTGGGTCTCTTAAGGGATTGATGTAATCGATGTTATGCACGTTCAAGGGCCTTTGCGACGGTGTCGAGGAGTGCAGTCCATGCCTGCTCAAATTTGGCTACTCCGTCGTTTTCAAGATCCCCGCACACCGTGTCCATGTCAATACCGAGGTCGCTAAGTTGACGCCAAATAGCGGCGGAAGCATCGGCTGTACCGGAAACAGTGTCCCCAACGAAAAGACCGTGGTCAGCGACGGCAAAAAGAGTTTTCTCTGGCATCGTATTGACGCACCCCGGGGCTACGAGATCAATGACATAGCGAGTGTCCGCATACGTGGGATCTTTTACACCGGTTGAGGCCCACAGCGGCCTTTGGGGGTTCGCGCCATGTAGCGCCCGCCAACGATCGCTGGCGAGGACCTCGATGTATGACTGCCACGCGAGACGGGCATTGATGATCGCAGCTTGGCCAAGCAATGCAATCGCTTTGTCGCTGCCGTTAACTTTGAGCAACGAATCAACCGCTGAATCAACACGACTCACAAAAAATGATGCGACCGACTCGATATTGTCAATTCGGTGACCGCGCTCGAGTGCCAATTCCAGTCCCGACATGTATGCATTCATCACCTGGATGTAGCGATCCACTGAGAAAATTAGCGTGACATTGACGCTGATCCCGCGTCCAATTACCTCGGTGATTGCGGGCAGACCTTCTACTGTCGCAGGAATCTTGATCAAAAGATTCTCGCGATCGACTAAGTTCCACAGATCCTGGGCTTCTGCAATTGTGGCCTGAGTATCTCGTGCTGAGCGCGGATCAACTTCAATGGAAACACGTCCATCGGTACCGCCCGAAGCCTTAAAAACGCCAGCAAAAATGTCGCAGGCACTCCTGACGTCATCGGATGTCATCAGGCGCACTGCTTGCTCAGCGTCTAATCCTTGGCTGGCCAAGGCTGCAATCTGGGTTGCATAGGCTTCAGCACTGCCGGCAATGGCTCCTTCAAAGATTGACGGATTTGTTGTCACTCCACGGACACTCATGGTGTCAATGAGTTCCTTGAGGTTGCCGCTCGTGATCCGGTTACGGGTGAGGTCATCGAGCCAGATACTGACGCCCGCGCGCGTTAGGTTTTCAAGTATTGAATTCATCGTCACTCCCGGTGTGTCATGGCTATGAGTTGTGCATGGACTTCATGGCAGCTGATACAACCGCTGCGGGTGTGATGCCAAATTCTTCAAAAAGAACTGGGGCACTTGCACTTGCGCCAAAGTGATCCAGCCCTACAACTTCACCGCGTGTTCCCACGAATCGATACCATCCAAAAGTTGCTCCTGCTTCCACGGCGACCCTAGCCGTTATGTTCGGTGGCAATACCTCATCACGATAGGCCTGCGATTGTGTGTCAAACCATTCAATGCAAGGCATTGAGACAAGTTGAACTGCGTATCCTTCAGTATTCAAGAGTTCCTTCGCTGAGAGTGCAACACTGACTTCAGATCCAGTTGCAATGATGATGACCGTTGGATTCGCATCACTTTCGAGAACATAGCCCCCTTTGGCCACTCCTGATGCAATTTGTGCATAATTGTTACTCAAGTGCGGCAGGTCCTGTCGAGAGAGAATCAGACCGATGGGAGTGCGATGTTTCATGTTTTCCACCCATGCGGCCGCCGTTTCATTCGCATCCGCTGGACGCACAACGCTGAGACCGGGAATGGCTCGTAATGACCATAACTGCTCAACAGGCTGATGTGTAGGACCGTCTTCACCAAGGCCTATTGAGTCGTGGGTCCAGACGAAAGTGACATCGGTTTGCATTAAGGCAGCAAGTCGCACTGCTCCACGCATGTAGTCACTGAATACAAGGAACGTTCCACCAAATGGACGGGTCAACCCATCTAGTGCGATTCCATTCAGTGCGGCTCCCATCGCATGCTCGCGAATTCCAAAATGAATGTTGCGTCCATACGGTGAAGCATCTTCACTGAAATAAGGCAGAAAACTCGGTGAACCGTCGATCCAAGTGTTATTTGATTCGGCCAGGTCAGCGGAGCCACCCCACAATTCAGGTAACTTAGCTGCGAGGGCATTGAGTACCTGCCCTGAGGCTTTACGAGTGGAGGTCGCCCCACCGGCACCGTAGGTTGGCAGGTTCGAATCAAAGTCGGCTGTCAGCTCTTTGGCAACAAGGCGATCGAGAAGTGCGGCTGCCTCTGTGTGATCATTTCGCCATTGTGAATAATCGGAGTTCCACTCCTCGCGCGCCTTTGTGATTCGTTCATCGAGTGAAACGCGAACGCTATTCAATAGGATTGGGTCGAATGCAAAACTTTCCATCGGATCTAGTCCTAGCTCGACTTTGATTGCCGCAACTTCTTCTGCACCCAATGCTGACCCATGCGACTTTGCCGTGCCACGAGCATTGGGTGCTGGCCAAGCGATTGTAGTGCGCATCCTGATAAAACTAGGCGAGTCTGTGTTGTTAGCCGCCGCAACCAATGCGCTGTGCAACGCTGGAATATCAACATCACCGTTCTCGAGCATCTCAACTTCGTGGACATCCCAACCATATGCTCGGTATCGCGCAGAAACATCTTCGGTGAACGCAACCGCAGTATTACCTTCAATGGAGATTCGGTTGTCATCCCAGATAACATTGAGATGTCCAAGTTTTTGAGTACCAGCGAGGGAACAAGCTTCACCGGATATACCTTCTTGTAAATCTCCATCAGAAGCGATGACCCAGATGCGATGCGCAAATGGCGCTCCTAGAAATAGTCCGCATTCAAAGCGTTCAGACATCGCCATTCCCACCGCGGTAGATATACCTTGGCCGAGTGGACCGGTTGTTGTTTCAACCCCGACCGTGTGACCAAACTCTGGATGACCGGGGGTCAGGCTCCCGCTCATGCGAAAGGACTTCAAGTCATCGATGGTTAATCCATAGCCGCAAAGAAACAGTTGTGAGTACAACGTCAAGCTCGAGTGGCCGGCCGAGAGAACAAAACGATCACGACCCAGCCAGGAAGGGTCGCTGGGGTCATGGGTCATGATTTTGTTGAACAGAAGATACGCGGCAGGAGCAAGACTCATTGCTGTTCCCGGGTGCCCATTTCCGACTTTTTGGACCGCGTCAGCAGCCAACGCCCTCAAATAGTCCACAGATTTTTGATCGTCGGAACTCCAGCTCAAGTGAGTGTCGAGATTTCTAGGGTGAGAGGGCGCCAGATTCATGCACCAAGTCTATTGGTGAATGCAGGTGTGACTTGGGACCGATTCACGTTGTGTTGACCTGGCAGAAGTGCCCGCAAATGGCCGGTGGGAACTTGATTGACTAGATTAGGTGCGTGAGCGAAATGGGAATGCGTGAGCGCCTCGCTCCCTATTTTTGGGTGACCAAGCCGCGAATTGTGGAGCTACTACTCGCCACCGCAGTCCCGACACTTTTTCTCGCATCAGAAGGTCTTCCCACTGTGATCACAACGATTGCAGTGGTCGTAGGCGGATCCGCGGCTGCAGCGAGCGCGAATACCTACAACAGTGTTTATGACCGTGACATTGATGCTGTGATGCACCGAACGGGTAGCCGCCCTTTGGCTTCCGGGGTTATCAGTGTTCGGGCAGGGCTCATCCAGGCGTCAATTCTGGGGCTCATCAGCGTGCTGACATTAGGCCTGCTCACAAACTGGCTTGCTGCATTTCTGGGTTTTCTTGCGATCGTCATGTACGCATTGGGCTATACCATCCTTCTTAAACGCTCAACCCCGCAGAACATAGTTTGGGGTGGAGCGGCTGGCTGTATGCCGGTACTTATTGCCTGGGCGGCAGTTACAGGCTCGTTGGACTGGACTCCGGTAATCCTGTTCATGATTGTCTTTTTCTGGACGCCGGCTCATTATTGGCCACTCGCAATCAAATATCGAGACGATTACGCATCCGTTGGTGTGCCAATGCTTCCTGTTGTAGCCCCAGCGCGAATTGTGACCCGAAATATCGTCATCTATGCCGTTGTGATGGTGCTGTTCTCGTTGGTTCTCGTTCCTGTGGCATCGATGGGGTGGGTTTATGGAATCGGTGCGCTTATCTTGGGCATCTGGTTTATTGCAATGTCGCTCGGACTCGTTAAGCGATCACACCGGGAGAACGCCGACTACGACGAACTGCAGAAGCCGGCCATGAAAGTTTTCCACGGGTCAATCAGCTACTTAGCCCTGCTGTTTTTACTGATTGGTATCTCGCCGTTTCTTGCTTAAGACAGTTCCTGCTGAGGAAGTTCCTGCTTAGGAAGTTCCTGCTAAGGGGAATGCGTTTGATGTTATGTGACCCCGGGTGCGCATCGTGAATGGAATGAACAGCACCGCAATCCAAATGAGAACTGCACCAAGAACATGTAGCGCCACGAGTGCGCTTGGCAGACCCGTGAAGTATTGGGTGTAACCGATTACCCCTTGAACAAGTGTGACACCAATGAGCAAGATGGTTCTTTTTCGCATTGATCCGGTGCTATTGAATAGCATGAGGGCCACGATAAAACCTATGAGCAGTCCGATAAAGAGAAACACGGTATCTGCGTGGAGCCACGCCACGGTTTGTGGATCAAACGAGAATCGGGATTCTGTTTCGGCATCCCCACTGTGGGGTCCACTGCCGGTTGTCACAACTCCGAGAACAACGACTAAGGCAGCGACGCTGACAAGCAACCACGTGAGGAATCGAACCGGTTTCGGGGCAAGATAGGTAACTGGCTGGTCACCTTCGTCGCCTGAACGAGCGACGAGTACAACTGCAGCTGTCACTAGCCCCATTGAAACCAAGAAGTGCGCCGAAACGATCAGCGGATGAAGCCCTGTTAGGACGGTGATCCCGCCCAGAACCGCCTGGGCAGCCGTTCCAACAAAAGGGATCACGGCCAAAATAATGATCGCGCGGCGTTGTGGCAAATGTGAGCGCCTACGCGAGACCACGTTGATAATTACCGCAACCAAGACAGCGATCGCAATGATCGCAACCACAAATGTGAGGAGTCGGTTCCCAAATTCAATGAGTTTGTGAAATCCTTCTTCTTGTCGAACCGTTGGCGTATAGGAACCCTCAACACACTGCGGCCAGGTTGGGCACCCCAATCCTGAACCGGTGAGTCGCACGACTGCACCGGTGACGATGATGCCCGACTGTGCGACCAAGTTCGCTATAAAAACGCCGCGCATCCAGCGGGGCATGCGGGACTCTCTAAGATTGTTCACAGCACCACCTTAAGTTGATTAACGCCACTTGAAAAATCGAAAAGCCAATAGGTGCCCAGCAACACCCCACACAACGAGGACACATATGGCCCTAATCACACTGGTGCTGCCGGGATTCTGCTGGGAAACGAAATATTGGATGAGGTCCTTAAGGGCCAAAGGCGGAAAGTATTGCAAGACGTTTGTGATGGAGTCACCGAACGTAAAAATAATTCCGCCAAACATCAGCACTAGTACGAAGATTCCGTTTGCAATCGCGAGTACCGCTTCAGCCCGCAATGTTCCCGCAAGCAGATATGCGAATCCGCCAACACTAAAAACTCCAAGAATCAAGCAGAACGGTATGAGGAAAATTAGGAATGTCGGAGTCCAACCCAATACAAGTGCAACGATTATTGTGAATAGCCCTGCAAATACCGCCAGCAGGAAACTCCCCAAGCTTTTGGCGAGAACCACCTCCGCTCGCGTCAATGAAGTGGTTCCCAGAAAGACTAAAGTCTCACTTCGACGTTCAAATGCTGTTGCGATTGCCAGAGAGGTGAAACCTGCAGCCAAGGTGGAGACCGTAAGCACTGTGGCAAGCGCGAGTGGGAGCCCAGATTTTTCCCCACCGATGATGGTCGTCTTTGTCAAAACAATCAGAATAACGATGGGAATCAGTACGAGTAATAATGCTTGTTCTGAGTTGCGCGCATTGAGGAGAAACTCCCATTTGGTCTGTATCGAGAGGCGGCGGCTCGAAATCACTGGGCACCCCCCTCTAGAAGAAGATCCTCAACGTCGGCCAAGACTCCTCTGCGTTCACGAACATTCACTTGCGAGACATCGGCACCCATCTGTGCGCAAAAATTCATGACGGTCGTGATGAACGCTGCATCAATAGGGGAGTTGCTGGTGATTGAGTAGTGGCCATTCATCTTCTCCGAAATGACAACATCTTCAGCAAGTGCGTTCCGCAATCCCGTGAGCTCTATATTGGCGCGGCTTGTGAAAGTCATGTAGAACGCAGAAGAGCCTGAACTCACATTTGAATCATATGCAACGCGACCAGACTTCAGAGCAATCACTCGACCGTTCATGATTTCAAGGTCTTCAAGAATGTGCGTTGACACGAGAAGGGTGCTCTGCTCGGGAACGACGAGTTCCAGCACGTTGTAGAGATCACGCCTACCTTGGGGGTCAAGGCCCGCCGTTGGTTCATCAAGAATCAATATTGGGGCGCCGGCAATAAGGGCTGCAGCACACTTGAGCCTTTGCAACTCACCACCGGAAAGGTTCTTAATAAGAGTCTTGGTTGTGAGGCTAAAGGCATCTACGAGAAATTCAACGGTTGGTCGGCTGACTGAGCGCTGACTATGCGCATATAGGTCATCGAGATATTTCAATAGCGAAATCGGCTTTGCGCTGGGGTAGGGACGACCATCCTGGAGCGCGACGCCAACTTGATTAATTCCCGATGACCGCCAATGGTTGGGGCTGCGGCCAAAGAGAGAGATACTGCCACCGGTAGGGGCTCGCAAACCCGCGATCAACTCCAGCAGGGTGGATTTTCCGGCCCCATTATTGCCAACAATCGCTGTGATTCCAGGGCCGAAATCAAGATTTAGCTCCGAAATTCCGCCCCCACCAGGATAAATAAGGCTCAGGTTTTCACAGGTTATGGCCCATGGAGACGCTTGCGTCTGCAGGTCGGCTTGGGTCATGGGGGCAGTCTAGGGTTTCTCTTAGGAAACCCCGGCGGTTGCGTAGTTTCGGAATTAGGCAACAATAGTGTTGTGAAATTCCCTGGCGGTGCCGCTGAGCGGGTTGCCCGTGTCCTCTTGGAGGTCGGAGCAGCGACCGCGGTTGAGGTGTCGCATACCTTGGGAACATCGGTTCAAGCAACCCGTCGTTCACTCAACGCACTCCTCGATGCAGGTTTTGTTGAGGCACATGAACGCACGCCTTTTGGCCCAACACCAACACGCGGTCGAGGTAGGCCCAGTGGGACGTACTCGTTGACGCCGCTGGGTCGCAGTGCCTGTGATCAAAGTTACGACGATCTAGCCCTAGAAAGCTTGCGATTCATTGATCGCTCATTTGGCAGGGTAGCCGTGCGGGCATTTGCTGCCGAGCGAGCCGCTCGAATCACCGCCGGAGGCACGATCGAGTCAATAGTTGAGGCACTTGTCAACGAGGGCTACGCGGCAACACTGGAACCGGCATCTGGAAACTCACACTCAGGCCAACTGTGTCAGCATCATTGCCCTGTTGTCGCTGCAGCAAGTGAATTTCCTGAATTGTGTGAAGAAGAAACAAGTGCTTTCAGTTCAGCATTGGGACAACACGTCACCCGACTTGCGACTTTGGCACAAGGCGACCCTATTTGCACAACATTGATTCCTAATCAAGTTTTCGGACAAGCAATGCACGTCAAACAACAAGCTCGCAAACCGCGGGAAAGTCGAGAGGTATCAGCATGAGTACAACGATTCCCAACGCCAAGAGTGAGCAAGACGCCACGATTGAATCCCTGGGCAATTACGAGTATGGCTGGAGTGATGCCAGTGATGCGGGCGCGAATGCCCGGCGCGGCATCAATGAGGACGTTGTCCGTGACATCTCCACCAAAAAAAATGAACCGCAGTGGATGCTCGACCTCCGACTCAAAGGTCTCAAGCTTTTCGAGAAGAAGCCAATGCCGCACTGGGGTTCTGATCTCACCGGAATCCATTTCGACACGATCAAGTACTTTGTGCGCTCGACGGAGAAGCAGGCGACTGATTGGAATGATCTACCCGACGACATCAAGAACACTTACGACCGTCTTGGTATCCCTGAAGCTGAGAAGCAACGCCTCGTTGGCGGAGTTGCTGCACAGTACGAGTCGGAAGTTGTTTATCACAAGATCCGCGAGGATCTTGAAGAACTCGGTGTCCTTTTCCTTGATACTGACACCGCCCTGCGCGAGCACGAAGATATATTTAGGGAGTATTTCGGATCCGTCATTCCTGTGGGTGACAACAAGTTCGCTGCCCTGAACACGTCTGTTTGGTCGGGTGGGTCGTTCATTTACGTCCCCAAGGGCGTGCACATTGATATCCCGTTGCAGGCCTACTTCCGGATCAATACAGAAAATATGGGCCAGTTCGAGCGTACTCTCATAATTGTTGACGAAGGTGCGTACGTTCATTACGTCGAAGGCTGCACCGCACCCATTTATTCCAGTGACTCATTGCACTCAGCTGTCGTCGAGATCATCGTTAAAAAGGGTGGCCGTTGCCGATACACAACAATCCAAAACTGGTCAACGAACGTTTACAACTTGGTAACCAAGCGGGCCATAGCCCATGAAGGCGCAACCATGGAATGGGTCGATGGAAACCTTGGAAGCAAGGTCACCATGAAGTACCCGGCGGTCGTCATGACCGGAGAGCATGCCCGCGGTGAAACGCTGTCAATCGCATTTGCTGGCCCAGGTCAGCACCAAGACGCCGGAGCAAAGATGGTGCATGCTGCTCCACACACGTCGTCATCCATCATCAGCAAATCAGTAGCCCGAGGTGGCGGTCGAACAAGTTACCGTGGCTTGGTTCAAGTACTCGAAGGATCACATCATTCCAAGAGCACGGTCAAATGTGACGCTCTTTTGGTTGATGACATCAGCCGCTCTGACACGTATCCCTATGTTGATGTGCGTGAAGACGATGTGCAGATGGGACACGAGGCAACAGTTTCCAAGGTAAGCGAAGAACAACTGTTTTATCTGATGACTCGTGGACTCAGCGAAGACGAAGCGATGGCAATGATTGTTCGCGGATTCATTGAACCGATTGCTCGTGAACTTCCCATGGAGTACGCAATTGAACTCAACCGTCTCATTGAGCTGCAAATGGAAGGGGCTGTTGGGTGAGAGCTCCCACCGTCGCTCCTGCAACAGACTTAGCCCCTAGGGTTTTTTCGCGCTCTATCGAGGATTTTGACGTCCCCGTTGGCCGTGAAGAAGAGTGGCGCTTTGCTCCAATCAGAAAGTTGGCAGACTTTTTCCAGCCAGCAACCTGGGGGAGCGTTGGCCTTAATGGCGAACATGATGTCACCGTCGAATACGTCAAAATTAGCGACCAACGACTCTCACAATCATGGATGCCAACAGATCGACCCAGCGCTATTGCTCGAGCACAAGCAACTCACGCTGTTCTCGTAACGATTCCAAAGGAGTCGATTCACTCGAATCCAATTGTTGTGAACCTTAAGAACGCTGGTGAGAGCAATTATCTTCACGTTGAAGTTCATGCGGGCCCTTTTTCCAAGTCGCAGGTAGTGCTCATCCATGACACTTCAGGCAATGTCAGCGGGTCAATACTCTCGCTTTTGGGCGATCAAGCCGACTTGACCATGCTGTCTGTCATCGATGCGGATGCCGCAGTCATGCAACACCTGCACTGGTTCACAGAAGTTGGTCGGGATGCGCATTTTCTGGGTTTATCGATCACCCTTGGGGGCGGAGTTATTCGAACCGTTCCCACATTGACGTATCGGGCACCGGGTGGGAAAGCCCAAATGCTCGGAGCTTTTCTATTGACGGGTGACCAGTTTCAGGAGCACCGGATTCTCGTTGACCACACTCAACCGCACTGTGTCAGCAACGTCATTTACAAAGGTGCTCTCAGCGGTGAGGGCGCCCATTCAGTGTGGATCGGCGATGTTCTCGTGAGGCGTGAAGCAATTGGGATTGAAACGTATGAACTCAACCGCAACCTGTTACTCACCGATGGTCCTCGTGCTGACTCGGTTCCCAATCTCGAACTAGAAACAGGTGACGTAATTAGCGCGGGACATGCCAGCGCTACAGGCCGATTTGATGACGAGCAACTGTTTTACTTGCAGTCGCGCGGCATTCCTGAGTCAGTTGCACGTCAACTGGTTGTCCGAGGTTTTTTTGTCGACGTCCTCAGCAAAATCGACGACGCAGAATTGAGCGGGTCCCTGATGCGCCGAATTGAATCGAAACTTGGGATCGTGGACCATGAGTAGCCAATTGATGCTCGGCGTCGTGTCCGATGTTCCGACTGGAACAGCCCGCCAGTTTGAGGTCGACGGGGAGCTGATTGTTGTTGTGAGCACCCCGGAGGGAATGTTCGCAATGGAAGATCGTTGCTCCCACTCCGACGTCGCGCTTTCGGAGGGAGAAGTGGATGGGTGCATTATCGAATGCTGGTTACACGGATCCGGATTCGATGTTCGCACCGGTGTTCCCACTTCACTACCCGCAATCACCGCGGTGAAAACCTACCCCGTTACGACCGACATTACAGATCCCAACAGTCCAATTTTTATTACGAAAGGCACGAAACAATGAGCAAGTTAACTATTACCGAGCTGCATGCGAGCGTCATCACCGAAGATGGGGACACACCCATTCTTCGTGGCGTGTCCCTGGTTGTTGAATCTGGCACGACGAACGCAATCATGGGACCCAACGGTTCTGGCAAGAGCACGCTGGCCTACGTGATTGCTGGTCACCCCAAGTACACGGTCACTTCCGGGTCAATTGATCTTGATGGCCAAGATGTTCTTGCGATGACAGTTGACGAGCGCGCTCGCGCCGGTCTCTTCTTGGCCATGCAGTACCCGGTTGAGATCCCAGGCGTTTCGGTCTCCAACTTTCTGCGCACTTCTATCACTGCTCTCAAAGGTGAAGCGCCCAAACTCCGAACTTGGACAAAGGACATGAAGGAGGCGATGGCGGACCTTCAGATGGACCCCGCATTTGCCAGCCGTAATGTCAATGAGGGTTTCTCCGGTGGAGAGAAGAAACGCCATGAAATCCTGCAGCTAGGGCTCATGCAGCCCAAGATCGCAATATTGGATGAAACCGACTCGGGGCTCGATGTTGATGCACTCAAGATCGTAAGTGAAGGCGTCAACCGATACAAGGAGTCCAGTAATGCTGGGGTACTTCTCATCACCCACTACACGAGGATTCTCCGTTATATCCAACCTGATGTTGTCCATGTGTTTGTTGACGGCAGGATCGTTGCCACCGGCGGGCCAGAGTTGGCTGACGTACTGGAAGCCGACGGATATGAGACGTATACCGCAGCGGCGCGTGCATAATGTTTGACGTCAAAAAGTTGCGCGCGGATTTCCCCATCCTGTCTCGTACTGTCCGGGGTGTTCCGCTGGTGTACCTCGATAGTGGCGCAACTTCACAAAAGCCTTTTCAAGTCCTCGATGCGGAAAGGTATTTCTACGAGAACTCAAATGCCGCGGTTCACCGCGGAGCCCACGCACTCGCTGAGGAAGCAACCGATGCTTATGAAGGCGCTCGGCAAACGATTGCCTCGTTCGTCGGAGCTAACGTCGACGAGATTGTCTTCACAAAAAACGCAACCGAGGGAATAAACTTGGTGGCGTATGCGTTTTCTAATGCAACAGATAAAGCCCGGCAGGGTATTGACGTTGACCAAAGGTTTGTTCTAAATCCCGGTGATTCAATCGTTGTTACCGAAATGGAACACCACGCGAACCTGGTTCCCTGGCAGGAATTGTGCGCTAAGACAGGTGCACAGCTAAAGTGGTTTGGCCTCACGGATGACGGTCGGCTCAATCTTGAGCCTGGGGTTATCGACAGTTCTACAAAATTTGTCTCAGTAGTGCACCAGTCCAATCTCCTGGGCACGATCAATCCGGTGCGCGAAATCATGGACATGGCGCACGCTGTTGGAGCCCTCGGCATGGTTGACCTCTGTCAATCCGTGCCCCACATGCCCGTGAATGTCCATGACCTCGGAGCCGATTTTGCCGCATGGAGTGGTCACAAGATGCTTGGTCCCACAGGCATTGGCATTCTGTGGGGTAAATCAGATCTACTCAATGTAATGCCACCTTTTCTCAGTGGTGGCTCCATGATCGAAATGGTGCATATGGATCAGAGCACATACGCGCCTGCCCCGCAACGATTCGAGGCAGGTGTTCCCATGGTGGCTCAGGCGATCGGGCTTGCTCGCGCATGCGACTACCTGACAAACCTCGGTATGCAAAATGTTTTTGAACACGAGCAAGAATTGACGGCGTATACACTGGAAGAGCTAGCGAAAATTCCAGGTGTTCGGGTCATTGGGCCAACTGATATGCACGCACGAGGATCTGCGGTTTCCTTCGTCGTTGATGGGATACATCCCCATGACGTGGGTCACTTGATGGACGCCAAAGGAGTTGCGGTGCGGGTGGGGCATCATTGCTGCTGGCCAACCTGCCGTCGATTTGACATCCCCGCAACGACCCGCATCACAACATACATCTACAACGATAAAAGTGATATCGACCAAGCGATTGCTGGAATCAAAAGTGCTCAAGAGGTTTTCGGGTCACCTATTGCGGTGGGCGCATGAGCGAAGATCTGTATCAAGAAATAATCCTCGATCACTACAAAAATCCTCGGGGTAAGAATGTATCGATTGATGCGCTTGCTGAAAGTTATCAAGTCAATCCAACCTGCGGTGATGAAATCACGGTTGAGATCGGTCAAAATACAGACGGAACGTTACTGGTCTCCTACGACGGCCAAGGTTGCTCAATCTCACAGGCCAGTGCCAGTGTCATGAGTGAACTTATTAATGGCAAGACACCCGATGAAGCAGCCCCCATTCAAGAGGCCTTCATGGAACTCATGAAATCAAAAGGACAACTCGAACCCGATGAAGAAATTCTCGAAGACGCCATCGCATTCGCCGGTGTCTCCAAGTATCCCGCGCGCATCAAGTGCGCACTGATCTCTTGGATGGCGTTATCAGATGCACAGATCAAAGCTGAGTTAACCTCAACAACTACTACACGAAATGGGTAAATCATGGCAGTAACCAATGAAGACGTTATTGAAGCGATGAAGGATGTCATCGACCCCGAATTGGGTATCAATGTTGTTGATCTTGGTTTGGTCTATGGAGTAACCGTAGACGAAAACAATACAGCCACAGTCGACATGACGCTGACCTCGGCAGCATGCCCGCTCACTGATGTCATCGAGGATCAGACACGAAGTGCACTCGATTCGATTGTGACCGACTTCAAAATAAACTGGGTCTGGATGCCACCATGGGGACCAGACAAGATTACGGACGACGGTCGAGACATGTTGCGTTCCTTGGGGTTCAACGTCTGAATCAGGTGTCCGGTGCAGGGACTAGACTACGCCAGTCATGATTGCTGCTTCCGAAATCGAATTACGCGCAGGATCAGAACTCCTACTCACCGCACCGATGCTCCGGGTCGACAAAGGTGATCGCATTGGCCTAGTCGGTCGAAATGGTGCTGGCAAAACAACTCTTACCCGGGTTTTAGCCAGTGAAGCCGCCCCGGCAAGTGGAAGTGTGAAAATCACAGGCTCGGTTGGCTATCTGCCACAGGACCCTCGCACGGCTGACCCCGATCAATTGGCGCGCTTGAGGATCCTCAGCGCTCGTGGGCTTGACGCTGTCTCAATCCGGATGATAAAAGCAGCAGAGGCCCTTGCCATGCCCGGCATCAGCGCCGATGATTTCGATCGGGCTGGAGATCGGTATAACCGTGCTCTAGGCGAATTTGAAGGCCTTGGCGGATATACGGCTGAGTCCGAAGCAGCAACCATTGCAGCAAGTATCGGGCTGGACGAACGGATATTGGCTCAACCTCTGGGAACTCTTTCCGGCGGCCAACGTAGGCGCGTTGAGTTAACCCGAATTCTGTTTTCCGATGCTGACGTCTTACTGCTCGATGAACCCACCAACCACCTCGACGCGGACTCCATTCGCTGGCTGCGAAAGTACCTTGCAGCGTATGAAGGAGGTTTCATCGTGATCAGTCACGACACTGGGTTGCTCGAGGATACAGTCAATAAAGTGTGGCATCTTGATGCGAATCGGCAGGAAATTGACCTCTACTCAATGGGCTGGAGCAAGTATCTGCTCGCACGGGAAACCGATGAGAAAC